>Ga0182027_10001274_pt1 | contig 42278 bp, 38 predicted proteins | sample 712E1DmetaG_FD_121300 | JGI IMG/M metagenome (GOLD analysis project Ga0182027, IMG submission 121300) | Permafrost microbial communities from Stordalen Mire, Sweden - 712E1D metaG (Illumina Assembly) | ecosystem: Environmental > Terrestrial > Soil > Wetlands > Permafrost | place: Sweden...
CGCCGGAAGATATTCCTCGCTTCAAGCAACTTAATGTTCTTCCAAGTATGCAACCGACGCATTGTACTTCCGATATGTATTGGGCAGAGTCGCGGCTAGGTGCAAAACGGATTCACGACGCATATGCTTGGCGGTCGTTGTTGAACACAGGTGTCATTATTCCATCAGGGTCAGATTTCCCTGTTGAAAGCCCAAATCCATTCTTTGGAATTTATGCAGCATGTACTCGGCAGGATAAAATTGGTGTGCCAAAGAATATGGACGATATTCGCAAATATTTTCAGCCTTCTGCCGAAGAAGAGACTGATACGACAGTGTTTGTGAACGGGTGGTACGCCTCCGAGAAAATGACTCGGCAGGAAGCAGTACGTGGTTTTACTTCGTGGGCTGCTTATGCAGCTTTTGAAGAAAATCTGAAAGGATCGCTGGAACGAGGAAAACTTGCAGACTTTATCGTTATTTCAAAGGATATTTTCTGCTGCCCTGTCATTGAAATACCGACAATCCAAGTTGAATCGACTGTGCTTGGCGGGAAAATTGTTTTTGCACAACAATAAAAACAGTTATTATTCTATGGATAATGCTTGCAGTGGGTTATTGTTTTTTCCCTGAAAAGTTTGTAGTATGGAAACAAGAATACCAAAGTATTTCTAATCGAGATAATGATCGAATGCCGTATAAAGTTCTCGTAGCAGACGACGATGAAGGACAGCGTAAATCCCACGGTTTTGCGCTCGAAGTTGTCACGGCCATCTTGGGGGATGAGATTGAAATTATTGAAACGGCCACGAGTGTAGAAACATGGGCAAAGATAAAATCTGAAATTTTCAATTTAATAATCCTCGACAACGATTTTAAAGATAACAACCTCAAAGGACATCTTCCGGGTATTGCACTTCTTCAATTAGCGAAGAAAGAAGGTCCCAATCGTTCAACTCCGACTTTTTTTTGCAGTGCTGATGCCTACGATACATTAAAATCAATGGTAGAAAAATATGGCGGCATCTATCTGCCGAAAGTCGGTTATGACATTGAAAAAGTTGCACAGCTCTTTGCAGAGAAAATGCAGAAATAGCAAAAGCCGCTCAACGATGTTGGAAAGAAAAGGTCACGGAGCGTGACCTTTTTTGTTATAGAGAGACTATGAATTCGCACGACCAGCAGTCGAAAAATGAACGCTACCACATCATTGAAGGAGCGCTCTACATCAGTACGGGAGCCCTTATTCCTGTACAGACGTTGATGCCTGCTCTCATTAAACGGTTGGGCGGAGGTGACGTCCTTATCGGGACTTGGCCTGTTGTCGTGTATCTCGCCTACTTCATGCCGCAAGTCATTTCGGCAAATTATTCCGGCGCATCACAATATCGCAAATCTACAGTTATTAAATATGGATTCATTCAGCGTTTGCATATTCTTCTTCTTGCGTGCGTTATTGCCATGTGGGGGGCTTCTGCGCCGACACTTGCGCTCACATTACTGTTTCTCATATATATCTTTAACCAAGCGACGTCTGGATCCATTTCTCCGATCTGGATGGATTTTTTGGCAAAAACAACTTCACCGGAAAGAAGAGGAAAAATAATGGGCTGGCGAGTATCTCTCGCTGCCGTGCTTGCTCTCGTAAATGGTTTCATATTGACAGCAATACTCACAATGCTCCGTTTTCCATATAATTACGCTACAGCAATTGGCCTTGCTTTTTTATTCCAAACGAGTTCCTTGGCGGCACAGCATAAAGTAGTAGAAGAGATGCCTTCTCCAGTTTCAACTCCGGTACATCTTTCAGATTTATTTTCCCGTGTGCGGACAATAATTGCGGGCAACCATGTCTACAAAAAATTTCTCCTTGCCTCAGCGCTGCTGACAATCAGTTTTTCGTCGGTGGCATTCTTCACTATTGCCGCGATGAAGAGGTTTGATATTTCCGAATATGTCGTCGGCATATTTACAATCCTGATGATTACCGGACAGATTGTAAGCGGTGTGCTCTTAGGTTGGCTTGCAGATACAAAAGGGACCAAGAGTGCCTTAGTGGTCTGTGGGACAAGTCTGCTGCTGGCAATTGCACTTGCATGGGTAGCGCAATCGGTAATTTGGTTTTATTTTGTTTTTCTTTTCTTTGGCATAAACGTCGGGGCTGAAACAGCAATGCGGTACAATTTTGCAGTTGAATGCGCACCCAATGGAGAACGTCCAATGTTTGTCGGCCTGATGAATGCCTGGTTTGCTCCGTTCTACCTCGTCACTCCATTTGCAGGATGGTTGTGTGCATCCTATGGTTACAATTATGTCTTTGCGTTTTCTTTAGTTGTCGGCCTCATCGGCCTTATTCTTTTGGTTTTAACACCAAATCCGCGTAGAGATACGCTTGCGCTTTCCTCGAAATAACTTTACATTTTTTGTAGGAATTATTTTTACCCTCAATCCAATAAAGGAGTCCGCAGTGTACGAGAGATGTTTAAATGAAGCTGAATTGATTCTCAGTGTTCAGCAAGAACCTTTAATGCCGGTTCGTAAAGTGTGGGAAGAAATCGCTAAACGTTCAAAGGTGAAAGGATTCGAAGTTGCATCCTTATCAGATTTTAGCGCTATGCTTGAAGGTGATCACCGTTTCCAAATTGTACCTGCGCAGATAAAGATTCAGGAGGATGAAGAAATCCTACCCGATGTTGAAGTCGAAGATTCGGAGATGGAACAACTTGGTTTTTTTGCAGAAGATCGTGTGAAATTACGAAGCAAGAAAATTGTCGATATACTTATTAGTGATGATGAGGAGGAAGTAGGAAGTATTCGGCGTATGTCGTTTGCCGGCCAGACAGTGAAAACAAAAAGTCTTTCCGTCGATAAAAAAATAAAGGCTGCGCCCAAAAAATCCATCACAAAACCACGAAATAAAAAATCTTCTCCTCCAAAATCCCATTCTGTAAAGCGAGCGAAATCGCGCAAACGCCAAAAATCGAATGTACGCAAACGAGGCAAGAAATAAACCAGCATGCCAGAAGATAAAACTCGGGTGTGGACAGTCCGCGAACTTATGAAGTCCGCGATGGAGCATCTTCAACGTAACGGGTTTGAAGATGCCCGTCTCAACGTTGAACTCCTTCTTGCACATGCATTAGACCTCCAGCGTATTCAATTATATCTCCATTTTGATAGACCACTCACATCAGAAGAACTTAAGCAATTCCGTGCATTATACGAACGACGATTAAAGCGAGAGCCGGTACAATATATTATCGGTTCAACAAGTTTTATGGGACTTCACTTCACCGTCGATTCACGTGTGCTTATTCCGCGCCCTGAAACGGAAACGCTCATCGAACAGGCGATTCTGTTGTGCCAGCGATATCCCAGCGATTCACGCATTCAAGTGCTTGAAGTCGGAACGGGAAGCGGGAATATTGCAGTATCAATTGCAAAGTATATCAAACACGCCCACGTGACGGCTATCGATATCAGTAAAGATGCGTTGAATGTAGCTGAGGAAAATGCACGAAAGCACTCCGTTGATTCGCAAATCCAATTTTTAGAGATTGATGTGTTTGACCGAGTGGAAGAAGTATTCCGAAAACGTTTCGATCTTCTCGTAAGCAATCCGCCCTATGTTCCTAAAGATGAGTGGGAACAGTTGCAGATGGAAGTGAGGGATTTTGAGCCTTCGGTGGCATTGACCGACGGCAAGGATGGATTTAAATTCTACCATCGCCTCATCGGAGTAATTCCTGCTCTCCTTAAATCAGGCGGCGGTATTGTGTTAGAAGTCGGTTTTAACCAGGCAGAAAAAGTTGCACGTGAATTACAAAATATTGGAATAGATCAACTTCACATAACAAATGATTTACAGGGAATACCGCGAGTTGTTTCTGGGATTTGGACAGATATGCCATCAACTATAATACATCTCAATTGATTGCGAATCTTATAGAACGTAATAATAAAAAACCTGAAGAAGTAAATGAAAATGAAACTTTTCAATGTGCAGTTTCATTTTACCAATGACTCATGACCAACCATGCGTGCATTAGTTCAGCGAGTGAAGCGATGTTCCGTAACAATCGATGGAAAGCTGCAGAGTTCCATCGAAACAGGAATACTTATCCTCCTTGGCATAAAGAACGGTGATACAGAATCCGCTGCAGAATATCTTGCCGAGCGTTGTTCATCGCTTCGTATATTTGAAGATGAAGCAGGGAAAATGAATCTCTCCGTCCAGGAGGTGAAAGGCGAAGTCATGGTAGTTTCGCAGTTTACGCTTTACGGTGACACTCATAAAGGGAACCGGCCGAGTTATACTGATGCTGCACCTCCTCAGATTGCTGAATCATTGTATAATAACTTCATTCGCCATGTACAGAAACTTCTTGGAGATAAACGCGTGACCTCTGGTGTTTTCCGCGCGATGATGGATGTTGAGTTGATTAATGACGGACCTGTGACGTTGATGTTGGAAAGCAAGAATCAATAGTTTTAAGGGGATCTCACGTTGGGGGCCGAAACTCAAAAATCAAATTTGCGCGTCGTTCTCCTCTTTCTCGATGGTGTGGGCATCGGAAAGAAAGATGCGGCCATCAATCCGTTCTTCTGTGCTCGGATGCCAACACTCACAACACTGTGCGGGGGAGAACTACCGCATGTCCCTTTTAAAAATAAATCAACAGATCAATCTGAAGTAATTGCAATTAACGCGACGCTTGGTGTATCTGGTCTGCCGCAAAGTGGGACCGGCCAAACTGCAATTTTCACTGGGGTAAATGGTGCAAAGAAATTTGGCAGGCATTTTGGTCCTCATCCTCCATCGATTCTGCGTCAGGCTATCGCAGAGAAGAATATCTTTCACCAATTGAAGACGATAGGCAAGTCAGTGGTGTTTGCAAATGCTTTTCCGCAACGTTTCTTCGATTACACAGAATCAGGTACCAGACGGCTCACAGTAACCACACTATCGTGCCGATTCGCTGGTCTCCCGTTGCTTATGGCACACGACCTTCAACGTGATGAAGGTATCTCTGCAGATTTTATTCGCACACAATGGCCTGAACTTGGACACTCTGAGATCAAACCGATTTCGTCCAAAACAGCAGGCAAGCATCTTGCACAGATCGCCGCACAGCACGATTTTACGCTGTTCGAATACTGGCTGACCGATCATGCCGGTCATGGTCAAAAGATGGCATTTGCGGTCGATGTTTTGGAACGCTTCGACGAGTTTCTATCTGGATTTTTAGAGACATTCGATCCGTCTCATACATTATTAATGATTGTCAGCGACCATGGCAACATCGAGGACCTTTCTACCAAATCACACACACGCAATAAGGTACCTTGCATTCTTGTAGGCAGGCAACGTCGCCAAGTGGCTCATCGAATTAAAAATCTTACCCATATTACACCTGCTATCATCAGATTATTTCTTGATTTGTGAGTGTGTTATGTTTCAGAGCCGTCCAGCATTACGGTTGGTTCTTTTGTTTGCCGCCGGAATTATCCTTGCGACATGGATCACACTGCCTCCAGCCTATGTGTTTGTATGTACCTTTGTCCTTGTTTTTATCTCAGTAATTCTTTTCTGGCAAAACAAGTGGAAAATGATTGCAGAAATAGTGCTCCAATGTTCAGTTATTCTTCTTGGCCTTTTTCTCCAAATATTCCAACAGTCAAATTTTATTTCGAGAGAACTTGAACCACGTATCAATGATGAACCTGTGATTCTGTTTGGCAGAGTTGATTCTGAACCTGCCCAGCAGGAACGTCGAATGAGTTGTGTCGTTAGCATAGACAGCCTCGTCCGGCAGGGCAGGAATGACCTTCATTCACGTAGAGTGATGGTTATGGTAAGATTCGAAAAGAAAGATCGTTATCGAGAAGAAATTGAATTTGGAAAGAAAATAGAAATACAAGGGACACTGGAACCGTTTCCGTTTCAGCGAAATCCCGGTGAGTTCGATTATGGAAAGTATTTAGCACTAAACGATATTCAAGGTGTTGTGACAGTCAAAGGATTAGTTCATGTGCGGGTGAGCGGCGGGGTGGATGGAAGTTCCTTCCAGGTTTGGACGTATTCAGTGCAGCAAAATTTGTATCACCTTATCGACCGGTTACATTCTCCTCGCCATGCAAGTTTTTTAAAAGGTATCATATTTGGGTACCGAGCCGATATTCCATCCGAAGTTAAGCAATCGTTTATGGATACAGGTACGATACACATTTTGGCAGTATCCGGTTCGAATGTTGCGTTCGTCGCATTTATTTTCTTTTCACTGCTCGGGTTCTTTCGGCTGCCGAGGAAAGCAGTCGGCGGTCTGGCAATTCTGGGACTAATCGCGTACATGTTGATCACAGGGTCAAGCGCCTCGGTTGTCCGAGCAACAATTATGGCGATTGTTCTTCTTTGCGGAACGTTGTTTGAAAGAAAAGCTGATATTTACAATTCAATTAGTGTTGCTGCACTCATTCTTCTTTTCTGGAACACGAACACATTGTTCGATGTCGGTTTTCAGCTATCGTTCGCTGCAGTTATCTCTATTGTGTATTTTTATCCTCGTCTTGAATCGCTTATCAGGAAAATTCCTGAACGATTTGAAGAAATCAAAGGTGTTGATGCTGTACTGAAATTGTTCGCTGTTTCGCTTGCTGCTCAGTTGGGAACAGTTCCTTTCACTGCGTACTACTTTGGCCGCGTGTCCATTATTTCTTTGGTGGCAAATATCCCAGTTGTGCCAATTAGCGGGCTCAATACTTTCATCGGTGCCGCGGAAATTATGATGTATCCCATAAGTCCGTGGATTGCAAAATTGTATGCAACGGCAAATGATTTCTTAGTGTGGCTTTTACTTGGATTTGTTAAACAAGCGGCGAGTGTTCCATTTGCATATGTAGAAGCATGGCATTTCAGTGGTGTATTTATTATCGGATATTATATTTTAGTGATCAGTATTTTCAATTTGAATCTGCCGCGCGTTCGTGCTTATTTGTTCATAACTATTTTAATACTAGGTAATTATGTTCTCTATTCAAATATTTGGTGTCTGGCGCATCCCAGGTTTACTGTAACAATGATCGATGTCGGACAGGGTGATGCAATTTTAATTGAATTTCCAAATGGAAAACGGTTGTTGGTTGATGCCGGTCCGTTGTCTCAGAAATTCGATGCTGGCGAACGCACGATTGTGCCATTCTTAAAACGAAATGGAATTTCAGAGATCGACTATTTATTAATTACACATCCACACAGTGACCACATTGGAGGTGCAGGATCAGTTCTCAAGGTACTGCGCGTTGATACGATTATGATGGCGTCTCTTGCTAAAACCAATTATGAGGTGAAAAAAGTGCTGGAAATTGCCGAAATGAGACATACCGGAATCAAGAAAATGCAAGTTGGAAATCAGATTCAAATAGATCCAAACGCTCGAGTGTACGTTCTTCATCCTGATTCAAATCACATTGCAGAGAAAAACCTGAATAACTCTTCCATCGTGCTGAAAATAATTTATGGCAATTCAACGATAATACTTGTTGGGGATGCGGAAATTGTGACAGAACAAAGAATGATACCGCGGTACGGGGCGTTTCTCTCAAGCAATATTTTGAAAGCTGGTCATCACGGAAGTATCACAAGTACTAGTGAAGAGTTTCTCAACGTTGTACGTCCGACGACGACGCTTATCTCTGTCGGAAATCATAATAAATTCCGCCATCCATCGCCATTTACTATTTGGCGAATGAAGGCTCACTCAGTCAAAATTAAGCGGACTGATAAATTAGGAGCCATTGTGTTTGAAAGTGACGGCACGCATTGGAGACAAAACGAATGGAGGCAGAAGCGATAGAATTTTGTTTCTCCCTGCCTTTTTATCTATATTTCAAGTGTGAATATAACTCAATCCGAAATAAAATATCTTCGGTCACTTCAGCAGAAGAAGTATCGGGATGTTGAACATAAATTTCTTCTTGAGGGCTGGCGTCCGCTCCGAGATGCATTGGAATCAAATTTCACGATTGAAATGATTGCCGTGAAGCCCGATGCACATCAAAATTCCGAGCACCAATCAGCGCTCGCAAACGCAAAGAATCGCAGTATTCCTATAAAAGAATTGAAGGAAGTGCAGTTAAGACAAATTTCTGATGAAGTCCATTCTCAAGGAGTTGTAGCTCTTGTCCATCAACAACATGAGGTATTCGATACAAAATATTTTCGCTCCGCAACGTGCATCGTCGCATGCGACCATGTAAGTGATCCTGGTAATCTAGGGACTATTCTTCGTACCTGTGATTGGTTTGGTGTTGATGCCGTTCTTTTAAGTGATGGGTGCGTTTCTCTCTATAATGAGAAAGTAGTGCGCGCGACTGCCGGCTCGGTTTTTCATTTGAAAATATTTGAAAATCTTTTATTGCAAACAGCTCTATCTCATCTTAAGTCTGAAGGCTTTAACCTCATTGCAGCCGCCCTGAATGGAAAGCCGCTCAATGCTTCTCTGCCGCAGGAAAAGAACATTCTTGTTCTCGGAAGTGAAGCACATGGTATCAATCAGGATATTCTTCAGCTATCTGATGAAGTGTTAAGTATTCCGCGTTTCGGTAAAGCAGAATCGCTGAACGTCGGAATCGCTTGCGGTATTTTTCTGGAAAACTGGAAAAATCGGCCTGTGAAAAAATAAATTGACATCCTGCAATTCTTGCAATTTGAATTCAACTAAAATTCGTTTATCTTTTTTGCATTAACAGAAAGAATTTCTCTGGCAAAAATTGTAAATCAAATTGTGGAAGTGTGCGTTTTTAGAACGCTTAAAACAGAGACTCATTTCCTTGTCCTCCAACGTGCTCTGGAAGAAAAGCTTTATCCCGGACTCTGGCAGATGGTAACCGGAACTATGAAGAAGAATGAAAGCGCATTAAAAGCTGCTCTGCGCGAGTTGAGGGAAGAAACAGGCTTGCCTCCTCAACATTGCTGGACGATTCCTTATGTGGATACATATTTTGACCTTGCGAAGGATACGATTCAATTAGTTCCTGTTTTTGCTGTTGAGCTTGCTTCGTCTTCAACAGTGCACTTATCTTCAGAGCATCAGCGGTTCGAATGGCTGCGATGGGAAGATGCACGGCAGCGGCTCGTGTGGCCCGGACAAAGACATTCTATGGATATTGTACATGAATTTATCATCGGAAATAAAGAAACCGCCCGATTGGTAGAAATTGTTCCACTCTAATTTCGAAAGGACATCATCGTGAGTTTGTTAGTCGTAGGTTCTGTTGCACTTGACACTGTCGAGACACCTTTTGGAAACGTAAAAAAGGCGCTGGGCGGATCAGCAGTGTACATTGCTGCTGCAGCAAGTTACTTCACTGTGCCTATACGTCTGGTTGGTGTGGTCGGCGGAGATTTTCCCAAGGAACATATCAAATTCTTGGAATCGCGGCAAATAGATTTGGATGGATTGCAGATTATCGAGAATGGCAAAACTTTTCAATGGGGCGGGAAGTATCATTACGACTTAAATGTTCGCGATACGCTTTTCACGGATCTGAACGTCTTCAAAAAATTCGATCCAAAAATTCCTGAAAGATTTAAATCTTCCGCATACGTCTGTCTGGGTAATATTGATCCGGTGTTGCAATTGCAGGTGCTGAATCAAATCAAAAAACCGCGGCTTGTCGTCGGCGACACAATGAATTATTGGATTGATACAAAACTCAAAGAGTTGATAGAAACCATGAAATGTATGGATGTCATCATTGTCAATGATTCTGAAGCGCGCCTGCTGACCCAAGAGCCCAACCTCATCAAAGCCGCAAAAAAAATTATTAAGATGGGGCCCAGAATTATCATCATCAAAAAAGGAGAGCATGGTGCAATGCTCGCGACAGAGGATACTATTTTTTCAGCACCTGCATATCCTCTGGAAACCATTTTCGATCCAACGGGGGCGGGAGATGCCTTTGCCGGCGGTTTCATCGGCTGGCTTGCGCGAACCGAGGATCTCTCTTCTGAAAACCTCAAACGTGCGATAATCTATGGCAGTACATTGGCATCGTTCTGTGTCGAAAAATTTAGCGTGGATAGTCTCCGTGATTTGAGTTATCTCAAAATTAACGACCGATTTCATTCTTTCATGGATTTATCACGATTTGATGAGAAGTGATTGCAATGAGGCCGTTAGAATGGATAAACGGCAACATCCAGTTTCTTGACCAAACAAAACTTCCTCTCGAAGAAGTATTTATTAAAACTGATGATGTTGTCGTACTCACTGAAGCGATTAAGCGCCTCGCAATCCGCGGTGCGCCGTTAATTGGTATTGCGGCAGCTTATGGTGTTGCACTCGCAGGTCTTCAGTATAAAAAAACCGACGCAAACGAATTACGATCTCACCTCCATTCGACAATCAATATTCTTGCTTCTACCCGTCCAACTGCTGTCAATCTCTTCCGGGCTTTAAACCGTCAACGCCGCGTTCTGGATTCATGGCAGTCAAATTCTGTTGTCGACCTGCAAAAGCGTCTGGTGGACGAAGCGGTTCGCATTCATCAAGAAGATATTGAAATGTGCGAGCGCATTAGTTCCTTCGGTGTCGAACTTCTTCCACAATCGTGTTCCATTCTGACTCATTGCAATGCCGGCGCTCTTGCCACCGGCGGTCGCGGCACAGCGTTAGGAATTGTGACCAAAGCATGGGAAAAAGGAAAAATCAAGTGCGTCTATATTGATGAAACGCGACCGCTTTTACAAGGTGCACGTCTCACGGCGTGGGAAATGAAACGGGCGAATATTCCAGCAACGCTCATCGTCGATAGCATGGCAGCCGTTCTGATGAAGCAGGGAAAAATTGATGCAGTGATTGTTGGTGCAGATCGGATCGCAATCAATGGCGATGTTGCGAATAAAGTGGGAACATATGCTATCGCGGTGCTGGCGAAGCATCACGGAATTCCACTGTATGTAGCCGCACCAATTTCATCAATTGATTTTCAGATCAAGACAGGCAAAGATATTCCCATAGAAGAACGGGATGGAAAAGAAATGACAGAAGTATTTGGCAAACAAATCGCACCGGAAGGTATCACGGTTTATTCTCCAGCGTTCGATGTTACGCCGAACGAATTCATAACGGCGATTGTTACAGATCAGGGAATTGTATATCCACCATTTTCAGAGTCAATTCATTTGCTCCAATCACGTATTTCTCATCCATAATCGTCGCCGTCCATGCTTATTAAAACCGAAGCAATAGTTTTGAAATCAATGAAGTACGGTGACACGAGTAAAATTATCACGTTCTATACGAAAGAATATGGAAAACTGAAAGGGATTGCGAAAGGAGCGCGGACAGCGAAGAATAAATTCGGTTCGGCATTGGAACCGACGACGCTTTCGATGCTTGTTCTATATAAAAAGGAGCATCGCGATCTTCACCTGATTTCGCAATGCGATGCCGTCGATTCATTTAAATTTCTTACTGAAGATTTAGATCGAATGACCACAGCGTTCGCAGTGATTGAACTCGTTAACCAAGTTACCCATCACGAGGAGCGTAATCCGGCGCTCTTTGCATTGCTCGCTGAAACATTGAATGCCCTCAATTCCAGTCGTAAAAACTATTTTACGTATTTGCAAGCATTCCGATTACGTCTTGCTTCATTGTTTGGATATGCACCGAACTTTGAAGTCTGCAGCGAATGTGCAAATCCTCTCACCATGGGTAATGGTGAAAAGGAATTTGCATTTCAGGTGGCTCGCGGAGCAGTATTTTGCAATTGTTGCTCTATGCCGAATGACTCTTCATTAAGCATCGGAGATCAAAGTAATGCGTTTATTTCTATTTCGACAGAGGTGGTGCAGATTGTTCGGCGGCTGCTTGATGCACAGATGAGCAGTCTTGGCAACCTCGAGTTTGATGCGCAAGTTGGGAACCAAATCGATGAGTTACTACGTCTATATTTACGATATCACTTTGAAGGATTAAAACCTTTAAAATCGACAGAATTATTTCATCATAAAGCGGCAAAATAATAGGAGGAAACAAGATGTCAATAAAATCAACACTAGCGGCTGTTTTTCTCATAAGTCTCGGAATTATTTTTGGGGTTGTGCTAGTCTCAAGCTTCAAGGGAGTAGATTTCTCTTTTGCCGGTGATGATGTTAAGCTGGGCGCCCAACAGACCCCGACCAAACCAAATGCTACACTGCAGGCATTAAATGAAGCTTTTCATGAGGTCAGTAAAACGGTAACTCCATCTGTTGTGTACGTACAAGTTGAAATGAGTGGAGAATCAGAATCCGATTCTCAGGAAGATCCAGGTCAGTTCTTTCATCGGTTCTTTGGACCGGATTTTAAATTCGATATGCCAAAACGCGGACCAGAAGTCGGAGCCGGATCGGGTGTTATCATCACGGCGAACGGATATATTCTTACCAACAATCATGTCGTTGCAAATGCAAAGAAGAATGGAATTAAAGTTCAGCTTTCCGATACGAGAGAATTCAAAGCAAAACTCATTGGCACAGATAAATATACTGATCTTGCTGTGATCAAGATTGATGCAGACAACCTGCCGGTTGCGGCGCTTGGAAATTCAGATGATGTGGAGGTTGGACACATCGTCTTCGCAATTGGTGCACCATTAGGACTGAAGTCGACAATGACACAGGGAATTGTCAGCGCTCTCGGAAGGGATATCGGTATAAACCAACAAGATGGGTATGGGATTGAAAATTTTATTCAAACAGATGCTGCCGTTAATCCAGGCAACAGTGGCGGACCACTCGTGAATATTAACGGTGAAGTTGTTGGCATAAATTCTGCCATTGCTACAACAAATGCACGGTATCAAGGTTACAGTTTTGCTATTCCGCTCAATCTTGCTAAACAAGTTGCTACCGACATTATCAAATATGGAAAATTTCGCCGAGGATTTCTTGGTGTGGTGATTAGAGATGTTGATGCAGTATATGCAAAAGCTGTTGGACTAGATAAAGCAAGAGGAGTTGCAGTTGAATCGGTTACAAAAGATGCTGCAGGAGATAAGGCAGGCATTGAAGACGGAGATATTATTCTTTCAGTAAATACAAAAGAAGTGAATTCGAAGCAAGCTCTACAAACCGCTATCGCTTCAAAACATCCGGGAGAAGTTGTCGCACTTCAGATTTGGCGCAACAAAAAAGAAATTACGAAGAAGGTTACTCTTGGTTCACGCAATGAAGACGGTGAAACAGTAGCGGAGAAGGTTCAAGGTGGAAAAGATGAAACTGATTCTGATGTCGAAGCAGATAGGACTGTCGATGTAAAGGAAATTGGTGTCACTGTGAAATCAATCAATGCACAATTAAAGAAACGCTATGAAGTAGAGAAGGGCGTATTAGTTTCTGATATCGAAGAACTAGGCCCTGCACAAGAACGCGGATTGAGAAAAGGTGATATAGTAACGGACATTGGAGATCAAAAAATATCAACACCGGATCAATTTAGAAAATCGATTACAAAATTGAAACCGGGTGATGCTGTCATGTTACGTGTGAAAGGTGAAGATAAGAAAATGCGCTTTGTCCCTATTGAAATGCCTAAATAATCTTTAAATTTCATAATGTAGAATCAATATTTTCAGAAGCGCGGCTGAGAACATCGGTCGCGCTTTTATTTACCTGCCAATTGAATCTCCCTCTAAATTTTGTTTTATTGAATGAGCACCTAACGATGTAATGTCATCAGACCCCATATTATTCATCGCGAGAACAAACCTATGATCCGATATCTAACTGCAGGAGAATCACATGGCAAAGCACTTGTTGGTATTTTGGAAGGGATGCCGGCAGGTATCGAGATTTCTGCTGAATACATTAACCGCCAGTTGTGGCGGAGACAGCAAGGATATGGCCGCGGTGGTAGAATGAAAATTGAAACCGATAAAGTCGAGATCCTTTCCGGTATACGGTTCGGCAAAACGCTCGGCTCTCCAATTGCTTTGATGATTCAAAATAAGGATTGGCAGAATTGGAAAGAGAGGATGGCAGTAGAAGGTGATGGAATTGGAATCGAGAAGATTACAATTCCTCGTCCCGGCCATGCTGATTATTCAGGTGCAATGAAATATGGGTTTGATGATTTACGTAATGTGATTGATCGGGCAAGTGCGCGGGAGACAGCGATGCGCGTGGCACTTTGCACCATTGCTAGAAAATTCTTGGAAGATAATGGCGTTTACATCGGCAGCCATGTCTTGAGCATTGGTTTGGCAAGTGTGAGGAATAGAACAAAAATCGATCAAATGATTATAAAATTCACCAACCATTCATCGATTGGGGTATACAAAGTAACAGAAGAAGCGGATAAATCCGAAGTACGAATGCTTGATAAATCGGTTGAAGTAAAAGCAATAACAGAAATCAAGAAAGTAAAAAAAGCCGGTGATTCACTTGGCGGAATATTCGAAGTGATTGTGAGCGGCGTTCCGGTGGGATTAGGAAATTATGTGCAATATGATAGGAAGTTGGATGGCCAGCTTGCGCAGGCGCTGATGTCGATTCAGGCGATTAAAGGTGTTGAGATTGGCGATGGATTTGTGAATGCGGCAAAAAATGGTTCTCAGGTCCATGATGAGTTCACGTTAAAAAATGGTAAGATTGCACGTATAACAAATCGCGCCGGCGGACTTGAAGGAAGTGTCACAAATGGAAACATGATCATTCTCCATGCCGCAATGAAACCGATTGCCACGCTTGCTAAACCATTGAAGGCTATCGATCTTGCTACCACTAAATTAGTAGAATCCCGGTATGAGCGATCCGATGTCTGCGCTGTACCGGCCGCATCGGTTATTGGTGAGTCAGTGATTGCCCCGGTTTTAGCTAATGCATTTTTAGAAAAATTTGGCGGTGATTCATTAACAGAGATTAAAACGAGATATAAATAAAGGTGTATGTAATGCTTAAGCCAAGCTTGCTGGTCCATCTTTTTTTTATGGTAGCGTTCAGTACAGATGTTTATTCACAAGAGAACGATTCAGTACAAACTGCAGTCTGGGAAAAGGAATTCCGTTCTATCCCGGAGCCCGAGAATATTCGCAGCACAATGAAACTTCTCTCTGCCCATCCGCACCACGTGGGATCAGTTTACAACAAACAAAATGCGGATTGGATACTTGCGAAGTTCAAAGAGTGGGGATGGGATGCACATATCGAAACATTCGATGTTCTCTTTCCAACACCAAAAGAGCGGGTCGTCGAACTTGTAGCGCCTGGAAATTTTATTGCAAGACTCCAAGAACCTCCGCTTGCGATCGACCCGACATCAAGCCAGCAGGACGAACAGCTTCCCACATACAATGCATACTCGATCGATGGCGATGTCACTGCACCGCTTGTGTATGTAAATTATGGTCTCCCTGATGATTATGAACGGCTCGAACGGATGGGCATTTCCGTCAAGGGATGTATTGTGATTGCACGATATGGAGCGTCGTGGCGGGGCATTAAACCAAAGGTTGCAGCCGAACATGGTGCAGTCGGATGTTTGATTTATTCGGATCCCGGTGGCGACGGGTACAGTCAGGGAGATGTATTTCCAACTGGAGCGTTTCGTCCGAAAGATGGAGTGCAGCGCGGTAGTGTCATGGAAATGACATTGTATCCCGGCGATCCGCTTACACCCGGAGTGGGTGCAACAGATCATGCCAAACGGCTTTCTTTGAATGATGTGCAAACACTGACGAAAATTCCTGTTCTTCCTATTTCGTATGCCGATGCTCAACCTCTGCTTGAGGCATTGAACGGTCTGGTTGCGCCCGATGGATGGCGTGGAGCCTTGCCGATTACGTATCATGTCGGGCCGGGAAATGCCAAAGTACATCTCAAGGTATCCTGCAATTGGGACAGGAAAAAGATCTACGACATTATTGCATCTTTGCATGGGTCTCAATTTCCCGATGAATGGATTATCCGTGGTAATCATTACGATGCATGGGTAAATGGAGCGGAAGATCCGATCTCGGGACAAGCTGCATTGTTGGAAGAAGCGCGCGCATTCGGTGAGCTTCTGAAAAAAGGTTGGAAACCGAAGCGAACCATTATTTACTGTGCATGGGATGGTGAAGAAGAAGGACTGCTCGGCTCAACAGAATGGGCTGAGGAACATGCGGACGAGTTGAAACGAAAAACAGCGTTATACATCAATTCGGACGGAAATGGCAGAGGGTATCTCAGTGTTTCCGGTTCACACGCACTCGAAAAATTTGTAAATGATGTTGCACGCGACATTCAAGATCCGGAAACAAAACTCACCGTATGGAAACGCCTGCAATTGCAGCGGATCTCGTCCGCTGCCGCCGATGAACGCAAGGAGCTTCGCGGGCAACAAATGTGGAGGATTGGTGCACTCGGCTCTGGATCAGATTACACGGCGTTTCTCGATTTTCTTGGAATCGCATCACTCAACGTGGGTTACAACGGAGAAGATGATGGAGGAATTTATCATTCGATCTACGATGATTTCTATTGGTATACACATTTTTCCGACACGTCATTCGTTTACGGCTGTGCCCTGTCTCAAACCGTAGGAACCGCAATCTTACGCTTCGCTGATGATAAACTTTTACCGTTTGTATTTACAAATGAAGCTGCAACGATAAAACGTTACATGGATGAAATCCAGAAACTCATGAGCTCGAAGCAGGATGAAATTCGTGAACGAAATCAAGAAATCGATGAAGGTGTGTTCACTGCTCTAGCCGATCCGAAAGTGAAAATGATTCCGCCGCACAAAGAGGAAATTCCGCCGTACTTGAATTTTGCACCGTTACAAAATGCTGTGGATGCACTTTCAAAAAGTGCGGAGCGATACCATCGTGCATCGAAGAATACTTCATTGGAGACGAAAAAGTCATTCGAATCGGTCAACCGGAAGCTCATAGAATGCGAACGGAAACTTACAAGCAATGAAGGATTACCAGGACGACCGTGGTTCAAACATCAGATTTACGCACCTGGGTTTTATACAGGTTATGGCGTGAAAACGATACCGGCAGTGCGCGAAGCTATCGAGCAAAAACAGTGGAAGCTTGCCGAGGAACAAATCTCAAAAGTAGCTTCCGTTCTAGAAGAAGAAACAGCCGCAATCGACGCAGCTTCCAAAGAGCTGGAAAACATCTTAGGTGAATAGGCAGAGCATTGGGGGATGACATTTCCAAAGCTCTAAAGAAGTTCACTGCCCATAAAAAGATATATGCCTATTTCCCTTTTATGATTCATTCAGAGAGAATTAATCATTCAGGGTTTTCTTCGCGGTCGATTTGGGGAAAAGATAAGTAAAAGAAATAGATGTGATTAACTATGAATCTCCAAAGGTTCACTTTGGTTAATCGCCGGAATCCTTTGGAATATTTAGTCCAATCTTCATAATACCGGGAGACAAAGTCTCAAATCGATTAATCCATATCTTGACTCTCGGAGTGGATTATAGTATATTTTCAATGGAAACAATGAAATTCGATAAGAATATTGGAATGATAAACTCATTTGTGTAAAAGGAGGTACATAGGTCTTCAGTGTCTTCGAAAGAACCGTCGGCGCAGACGGAAAATTGAGCCGAAAAGTGCTTGTACTCAATCATGATTATGAGCCGTTAAGTATCTGTAACGTCAAGAAAGCAATTATTCTCTTGTATTTAGGCAAAGCAGAATTGATTGCAGCGTGCGATGGAAAAAGATTGCGTTCTGTCTATACGTCGATGCCCTATCCAAGCATCGTTCGCCTCTCCGTCTATATTCGTTTACCCTATAAAAAAATAGTCCTTTCCCACAAAAATATATTACGCCGCGATGGACATATATGTCAATATTGCGGGAAAACGGAATCAATGCTCACAGTTGATCATATTGTTCCGAAAGCAAAGGGCGGTCCCGACACATGGGAAAATCTTGTTGCAGCATGTGTTTCCTGCAATAACATGAAAGGGGACCGAACATTGCATGAAGCAGGGATGAAGCTTCTCCGCAAACCGATTCGTCCCAATCATGTAATGTTTATAAGACACTTTGTCGGTACTGTAGATGATCATTGGAAGCCATATTTGTTTATGAACTAGGTACCAGCAGTCAGTTTTCATTGAGTAATACCATGGTTTTGCAGATTGCTGAATGCTGACCACTGTTTCACCGAAAGGGGTTTATTATTCTCTTGGGTCAAAAAAAGAAAATTATTCTCAGCGGTATGCGTCCCACTGGAAAATTACATCTTGGACATCTTACAGGCGCATTGGAGAATTGGGTTGCAATGCAAGGTGAATATCAGAATTATCATCTCATCGCCGATTATCATGCATTGACAACAAATCCGGATACATCGGAGATTTATCATAACTCAATCGATATGCTTATTGATTGGCTTGCCGCCGGGCTTGATCCTGTACAAAGTCCAATGTTTCGTCAATCGCAAATCAAAGAACACGCTGAACTGCATCTTCTTTTTTCTATGCTCATTACTACGTCGCGTCTTGAGCGAAACCCGACATTGAAAGAGCAAATTCGTGATCTTGCAATGGACAGCGTCGTTTATGGTCATCTTGGGTATCCGGTACTTCAAGCGGCAGATATTTTACTGTATAAAGGTAATGTCGTGCCAGTCGGTGAAGATCAATTACCTCATATCGAAATTACACGAGAACTTGCAAGACGCTTTAACGCGCAATATGCCCCTGTGTTCCCTGAACCGGAAGGAAAAATAACAAAGTTCGCTCGTTTGCCGGGGCTCGATGGAAAACGGATGAGTAAATCTGTTGGAAATACAATTCTTCTTGCGGATTCACCCGAAGCTATTATAAAAAAGTTAAAGACAGCTGTAACTGATCCTCAAAAAGTCCGCAAAGGAGATCCTGGCCATCCGGACATTTGTTTGATCTTTGCATATCATACTAAATTTAATCCGGAGGAAGTACAGGAGATTCGTGCTCATTGTGAGAGCGGTCAGCTTGGGTGCGTGGATTGTAAAATGAACTGTGCAAAAAAAATAATAGACACACTCGCACCAAGTTTTGAGAAAAGATCATATTATGAAGCACACATGGATGATGTAAAGAATATTCTTGCTGACGGCGAACAGCGTGCGAAAGCCGTTGCACAGCAGACGATGACGGAAGTGCATGAGGCAATGAAACTGGGTTAAGTCATGAGAATAATATGGTAAATGAAAAAGTGCAAAGAGAATAAATAACGAAGGCAGACTAAAAGGTGCATGTTTTGATTCATTGATATTTGACGACTGATAACAAGATGTATACTATTAAACTCCATGATTTTGAAGGTCCGCTGGATCTTCTCCTGTTTTTCATCAAGCGCGATGAATTGGATATCTATGATATTCCGATCGCAAGCATCACGAGGGAGTTTTTAGACTATATGCATTTCTTACAGCAATTTGATCTGGAAATCGCTGGTGAGTTTTTAGTGATGGCAGCGGAGTTGATGCAGATTAAGGTGAAAATGCTTTTACCGCCGGAACAAGGTGAGGAAGAAGAACTTGACCCGCGTGCAAATTTGGTACAGCGTTTGGTTGAATATAAACGTTTCAAAGAAATGTCGTTGCAGATGAAGATTCGGGAAGAAGAACAAATGAATGTGCATTATCGCGGTTATTATTCTGCCGATGAGCATGTCGTAGAAGAAGAGACAGGCGAAGATATGATCCGGGATGTGACATTCTTCGATTTGATCGCATCATTCAAGTTTGCAATGGATCGAATGCCCAAAAAATTCTTCCATGAAATTGAAAAAATTAATGTAACAGTCGAAGAACAAATTGCCTATATCGAAGAATTTTTTTCGCGGCGTTCTGAGGCGACATTTTACGATTTGGTCAAAGACTTTACAGAACGAATACGCATCGTTGTAACATTTCTTGCCTTACTAGAGGTTATTCGGGCAAAGAAAATCATCATCCGACAATTAAGGCCGTTCGGCGATCTTTCTATTATGAGAAATGTGAATTGATAGAAGAACAGATAACCATAGAACAAGTCGAGCTGAAAATTCCGACCACACTCAAAGCTTTGATTGAAGCATTAATCTTTGCTGCGCAGGAACCGCTTTCTCTTAACCAGATACGTTCTATCTATCAAGGTGATAATGTACGAGGTGATGAATCAAAGCATATAGAACCAGAAGCTGTACGACAGATTATCACCGACCTTAACAAGGAATATGCAAGACATGATCGGCCATATCGTATTGTGCAAATTGCCGGCGGATATCAATTTGCCACATTGTCGGATTATGCTGGATGGCTGGGAAAGCTCTACAAAGAGCAAGGGCGAAGAAAGCTTTCCCAATCGGGAGTTGAGACACTGGCGATTATTGCCTACAAACAGCCGATTGCAAAAGCAGAAGTTGAAAAAATTCGAGGGGTGAATTGCGATTATGTCCTTAAAAGTTTGCTGGAAAAAGAATTACTGACAGTAACGGGACGTGCCGAAACCGTCGGTCGTCCGCTTTTATATGGAACGACGAGAGAATTTCTAAAACATTTTGGTTTGAATGATATTACAGATCTGCCTCGTCCGAGAGAGATCGAAGAAATTCTTGGGGAAAGTCAATTTGAGACAGAACGCAGAATGTTGGAAGCGCAAGCCGGAGCTGAGCAGGCGAGAAAAGAACAGGAGGATTTTAAGTCGCGCTTACCTCATATTCCTAAAAAGAAGTCGGAACTTGACGCGAAAGATGTCGAAATCGTTCCACACAAGAAAATAAGAGAAATCAAAATTATGCCTGCCGAAGAACGACAGGCGTTAGAAGAAGCCGGACAAGAAAAGATTGAATTCATTTCAGAAAGAACTTCACTGAGTGAACAGGTACACACTGAAATCTTAGCGGATGAAAAGTTGCAAAAAGAAGTATCATTGGGTCAATTACAAGAAGATGTACAGAGCAAAAAAGCCGAACAAGAGTTCATCATGCAAACAAGTGAACAGCAGAAGGATGAATTGCGTTCTGTCATAACAGAAAATGTTCCTGATTCAGATAATAACTCAAAAGGAGAACCACAAAATGGAGAAATGTCATTAACGACAGAAAAAAATATTCAAGACGACGGCCAAAGTACATCGGAAGCAGGAAGACCGCAACCTCAAAAGCGCTGGAAAGTGTGGAGAGAAAAGATTCAGGGATTTATCAAGAAACTGTTCGCTTGAACCGATATCTTGCGATGGCTGGCATTGGCTCGCGTCGAAAGAACGATGAATTAATTCTTTCAGGCGCGGTGAAAGTGAATGGCAAATTGGTCAAAGAGTTAGGCGTCCAAGTACAGGTCGGCAAGGATAAAATCTCTGTACATGGTGAGTTGGTGAACCTTGAAGAGAAACTCGTCTATATCATCTTCAACAAACCAAAAGATACCATTACTACGATGAGTGACGAAAAGGGACGTACAACAGTTATGCGGTATGTCCATGTTAAACAACGTATTTATCCGGTTGGACGATTAGACAGGAATACAACAGGTGTTCTGCTATTTACAAATGACGGCGATTTGGCAAATGCGTTGATACATCCAAAATTCGAAATTGAAAAATTATACCGCGTTACTGTAGACAGGCAAGTAAGTGATGAAGACCTGAAAAAACTACGTAAAGGAGTGAAGCTTGAAGACGGTTTGGCAAAGGTCCAATCCGTCGAAATCATTGATGGTTCTAAAAGACAGAAATTACTTCTTGCTCTCCGTGAAGGAAGAAACCGCGAAATCCGTAGAATATTCGAAGTCATTGGATATGATGTGCGACAGCTCGACCGCGTTTCGTTTGCCGGACTTACACCACTAGGAATTCCTCGTGGAAATTGGAGATTTTTGAATAGAAGCGAAGTCAACTACTTGAAAAAACTTACCGGCGTTAAAAGCAGAAAAGAGATTGATGAGATTTACACGTAGTAGTGGAATTCTTCTGCACCCAACATCATTACCAGGACCATTTGGGTCCGGAGACATCGGCGCATCATCATATCATTTTATCGATTGGTTATCAAAGGCGGGTCAAACACTTTGGCAGATGCTCCCTCTGGGTCCAGTCGGTCTGGCGAATTCTCCTTATATGTCTCTCTCTGCATTTGCAGGTAATCCATTACTAATCGATTTATATGAGTTTGTAAATAATGACTGGATAGCAAAAGACGAGCTTGATGATGCTCGATGCAAATCACCTAACCGCATTAATTATGAAGAGGTTATACCGTTTCGAATGAACTTGCTTGAGAAAGCATCACAGGGGTTTTTTAAACAACGAAATTCAGATAGTAAAAATCTGTATGATGTATATTGTAAGAATGAAAAATTATGGTTAGATGATTATGCACTTTTTCAGGCATTGAACCACAAGTTTGACGGCGAAGAGTGGACTTTCTGGGAGCATAAATTAGGTAAACGAAATCCAGACGCTATAAAGCAAGTATCTGAAGATTTACGGGAGCACATCGAATTTCATAAATTCACTCAATGGTGTTTTGATCGGCAATGGAAAAAATTGAAGTTGTATGCATTAGCACACGGTGTTAAACTTGTCGGAGATATCCCCGTTTTCGTCTCGCAGCATAGTTCAGATGTTTGGTCACATCCGGAAATATTCGATTTGGACGATAATGGAATGCCTAGGGTGGTTGCCGGTGTCCCGCCGGATTATTTTAGCGAAATCGGTCAGCGTTGGGGTAACCCATTATATCGTTGGGATATGATGAAGCATGATAACTATCAATGGTGGATCGACCGATTTCGTAAGGTATTTGAAATGTTTGATATTCTGCGCATAGATCATTTTCGCGGATTTGAATCATATTGGGAGATTCTTTCGAAGGAAGAGACAGCAAAAATGGGTCAGTGGATAAAGGGACCAGGCGCAGATTTTTTCAAAGTTGTGAAAGGAAAACTTGGCACACTGCCGATAATTGCGGAAGATCTTGGAATTATAACGCCGGAAGTAAATGCCCTTCGTGAAAAATTAAAATTTCCAGGGATGAAAGTTTTACAGTTTGCATTTGCTGATGGCCCGGAAGATGCATTTCTTCCGCATAATTATGAAAAGAACTTTGTAGTATATACCGGTACGCATGACAATGATACGACCTGCGGCTGGTATGCAAAAGCGACTGAACACGAACGTGATTTCGTACGGCGATATTGTAAAACGGATGGACATGAAATTAACTGGGATTTGATCAAGCTAGCTTTGCAATCGTCAGCAGATATTGCTGTGATTCCATTTCAAGATGTCATTGGCTTAGGAAGTGAAGGAAGAATGAATTTTCCCGGCACCATTGAAGGAAATTGGGAATGGCGGTTTACATGGGATCAAGTTGGACCTGAGCCGGCAAATCGGCTTTATGAATTAACTGCATTGTACGAACGATGTGATCCTGATCGGCTCAATCTTTTATAAACCATGAAAATGAAACTGAACTCTTTTGATAATCGGAATTGACTATGGCTGAAGATAACAAAACTCATTCACCTGAACAGGAACATGAAGATATTAATGTTTTAATTCTGCGCCGGCGGGAAGAATTAGAACAATTGATAAAGCTTGGAATAAATCCCTATCCGTACGAATTTGCGTGCGATGCATTCTCAACAGAAATCATTCATCAATTTAAAGATGATGCACCGCAGCGGACAGTATCAATAGCCGGTCGGATTATGTCGATTCGCCGGATGGGGAAAGCCTCGTTTTGCCATATTCAAGATTCGCAAGGGCGTATTCAGATTTACTTGCGGCGTGACGATATCGGTACCTCATACGATGCATTTAAGCTTATGGATATTGGCGACATCATTGGTGTTAAAGGCTTTGTGTTTCGGACAAAGATGGGCGAAGTCTCTGTGCATGGGTCTGAGCTTGTTCTTCTTTCCAAATCATTAAGGCCGATGCCTATAGCAAAAGAAAAAATAGATGAACAAGGGAACAAGACCATCTATGATCCGTTTTCAGACAAAGAATTACGTTATCGTCAACGGTATCTTGATCTTGCTGTTAATCAGAATGTTCGTCAAGTGTTTATCAAGCGGTCAAAGATGATAAGTGCGATGCGGAAGTTCTTGGATGAGCGTGGATATTTAGAGGTGGAAACACCAGTACTCCAGCCAATTTACGGCGGTGCATCAGCAAGGCCGTTTATGACACACCATAATGCGATGGATGTGAAATTGTATATGCGCATCGCAGACGAGCTTTATCTCAAGCGATTAATCGTCGGTGGTTATGACGGTGTCTACGAAATCTCTAAAGACTTCCGCAATGAAGGAATGGATAAAACACATAATCCGGAGTTCACGATGATGGAACTCTATGTCGCGTATCACGACTATCGGTGGATGATGGATTTGGTGGAAGAACTAGTATCGACCATAGCGATTGCACTGAACGGTGTCCCAACTGCAAAATTAGGGGATCATGAAATTAATTTTTCACCGCCATGGAAACGAATAACGATGTTCGATGCCATTAAAGAATACACCGGTAAGGACCTGCGCGATAAGAATGAAGATGCATTGCGTATAATTGCGAAAGAGCTGCACATCGAGGTTGACAAAAATAGCGGTGCTGGCGGAATTATCGATGAAATTTTTAGTGAGAAAGTTGAGCCGCATTTAATTCAACCGACTTTTATTACGGATTATCCTCTCGAAATGTCACCGTTAGCAAAAAAACACAGGTCAGAACCTGGTCTCGTTGAACGCTTCGAAGCAATTGTGAATGGCAAAGAATTGTGCAATGCGTTTTCGGAATTGAACGATCCAATTGACCAACGAATCCGCTTTGAAGAACAGATGAAACTTCGTGCGCGGGGAGATGAAGAGGCACAAGTACTGGATGAAGACTTCCTTCGTTCCCTTGAATACGGTATGCCGCCGACAACGGGTTTGGGTATTGGCATTGATCGGTTGACTATGTTGCTGACGAATCAAGAATCAATCAGAGACGTTATTTTCTTCCCGCAAATGAAACCAGAATAGCGAAAGAAATGTTTATAGAGTTAACAAACACAGTATAATCACATTGAATCGATAGCGTTCACTTGCTCCTGAGCTCCCATCTGAAAGAATTCTTAACATTCCGGCAACTCTTAGGAATTGAATTCGTATTTTTAAAAAGCATCACGGTTAAGCCGTCTTTGATTTTGCGCTGATTTCACGTACCTTGTCTTAGTACGTGATTGAGACTATTCAGTATTGAATGAGAGAAAATATATCAAATTGCGATGTTGCTATTAATAAGGATGAATTTAATGAAAAAGAGATTTTCTGTAGCCACAGCTGCGGCGTTGGTCATCGTTAGCATTTTTGCCGGTATGGAAATCGATAAAGTGATTTCTGCAGATAATATTTATGAACAAATAAAAAAATTTAGTGATGTTCTCAGTGCAACAGACAAGGCTTATGTTGATAATGTCGATACGGGAAAACTAACGGAAGCTGCAATCGTTGGAATGCTCAACACGCTTGACCCGCATTCGGTGTATATTCCGCAAAAGCAATTTGAAAAAGTGCAGGAGGAATTCAAAGGCAAATTTGAAGGAGTTGGTATTTCGTTCCGTGTTTTGAATGACACCATTACAGTAATCGAACCGACTGGCGGCGGCCCGTCAGCACGCATGGGGGTAATTTCCAATGACCGTATAGTAAAAATCAATGACTCGTCTTCCATTAAATGGACAGATCAGCAGGTGATGCATACACTTCGCGGGCCGAAGGGAACAAAAGTTAAAATCTCTATAGTTCGTCCAAGTGTGAAAGAAATTCTTGAATTTGTCATTATACGCGATGAAATTGCTCTTACGAGTGTTGACGCAGCCCTTATGATTACCAAAGATGTCGGCTACATCCGCGTAAATCAGTTTAAAGAAACGACCCATACGGAAATGGAAAAGGCACTGCAAACACTTAAAACGCAAGGTATGAAAAAATTGATATTGGATTTGCGTGACAATGGCGGAGGATATTTAGAAGAAGCAGTTCGAATGGCAGACCAATTTCTCGATGGCGGGCCTGTCGACAAACCGCACAGAATCGTTTATACAAAATCACGAAAACCAGAATTCGAAGAATCGTACTCAGCAAAAAGCGGTGATGCCTACGAGAAACTTCCCCTCATAGTTCTTATTAATAATGCAACTGCAAGCGCAAGTGAAATTGTCGCAGGTGCACTTCAAGATTGGGATCGCGGTCTGATTGTTGGTGAAACATCCTTTGGGAAAGGATTAGTACAGCGTCAGTGGCCATTGCAGGATGGTTCGGCATTTCGATTAACCGTAGCACGATATTATACACCAAGCGGGCGTTTGATCCAGCGATCATATCAGGGAAAAGACAAAGACGAATACCAAATGGAAGCGTTTCAGCGCGATGAGCAAGAAGGCGATAATCTTGAGCACAAACATGATGAAAAGTCAGTAAAATCATCAAAACACGAGGGTCAGGAAAGTGACAGCCTTGAACAAAAGCATGACGCAAAGCCAGATTCAACAATACCGATTTTTAAAACCGCCGGCGGGCGTACCGTGCTGGGCGGTGGCGGCATCACTCCGGACTATGTTGTAAAGTCAGAAAAAATTACAGGATTAGTACAAACTGTTTGGCGGCGAAATCTTTTTTATGATTTCTGTAAAAATTATATGGAAGGTCCAGGGTTTGTTCTTCGGGCAAAGTACGGCAAAAATTATGAAGAATATAAGTCGAAGTATTCGATATCGGATGAACTCCTGACAGATTTTCGAAAGTTCATTGAAACCAAAGAAGTCAAAATTGATGAAAAAGAATATACAAAGGATCTCGATTTCCTGAAAGCCCGTCTGAAAGCTCAAATTGCACAGATGATTTTTGGAATAGAAGGATATATCGGTGTCATGGTGGGTGTTGATAATCAAATTCAAAAAGCATTGACTCTATTTCCTGAAGCACAAAAGGTTGCTAACTTGAAATAGGGAGTAGCGGAGGAGAAGGAATTACATGCGGTTAGGTATTTCGATAATCATTGGGTTGTTTTTTTTAAATGGAGCTTCAGGCTTCACCATGCCGAATGCAAAACTTTCTGCCCACTCCTCTCATCTGATTTCAGAGCCCGTGGATCAGAGTGAGAGCATGCTGCAAGTGGGCGAAGAATTGGAATACAGCGTACACTATTCTTTCTTTAACATCGGAACAATTCATTTTAAAGTAACGAATAAAGAAGAACGAAATGGAAGGTCGATTTATCACGCGTGTGCAATAATGGATTCCAATCCTTCGCTCAATTGGTTGGTTGAATTGCATGTCCGATTTTATACTGAGATAGATCAGGATGCATTCACGTACCAATGGCTGAGCGAAGACAGCACAGGCAAAAAAGTAACGTATCGGAAAATGCGTTTTGATTATGACGCGCATAAAATGTACTACGAATGGGGAGAAAAACTTCACACACATGAATATAAAAAAAATGGGGAGAGTACAATCAATATCACGAGTAATTGTCAGGATGGATTATCACTTTTTTATTATGCACGGGAACATGCAGGTGAGAAAAAGCAGACAAAAATTCCGACGTTCGTTGATACCAATGAAGTGACCACCAATATCAATTTTGGAATTGATCATGGTGAGGAAGACATTGATAGAATTAATTATCCGATAGATGTTATGAAGCTGGATGGACGGGCAGACTTTGTTGGCGTCTTTGGGTTAACAGGCGGATTCGAAGGGGTTTTTAGTAATGATGTTGCCGGCATTCCAATCACGGCACGAATGAAAGTGATTCTGGGAAGCGTCAAGGTGGAACTGAGAAATTGGAAACGATATAATTGGATACCGCCAAAAGCAAAATCAGAATAATGGAAGGAATAATTTCATATAAAGATCGAATACCAAAGCTGCATTCTTCGGTATTTGTAGCTGATGGTGCAAAGCTCATTGGCGATGTAGAAATTGGAGAAAACAGCGGCATATGGTTTAATACCGTCATTCGCGGTGATGTGAATTTTATTCGGATTGGTTCGCGCACAAATATTCAAGACAATTCCGTTTTGCATGTTACAACGAAAACCGCGCCCATGACTATAGGTTCCAATATCACTATCGGACACAGCGCCGTACTGCATGGATGTACCATTGATGATTGTTGTTTGATTGGGATGGGTGCTATTGTGATGGACAGAGCGCACATTCATCAAAATTCTATGGTAGCGGCTGGAGCGATTGTGCTGGAGGGTTTTGATGTCCCGGAAGGGATGCTTGTTGCAGGGATCCCCGCTAAAGTGAAACGCGCATTAACGGAAGAAGAAAAGCAATTTATACGTCAATCAGCAGAAAATTATGTTTGCTATATTCAAGCATACAGATCATGAATAATAGAAGAGAGATTCTATGAAACTCACATTTTGGGGTGTTCGTGGTTCCATTCCAACACCGGGCAAGCAAATGGTTCGCTACGGCGGTAACACACCTTGCTTGGAACTTCGCCTTGACGATGACCGTCTCATTATTTTTGATGCAGGCACGGGTATCCGGAGCTTCGGCGACTATCTTATTAACAACGGCGAATCTGTCAAAGCATATCTTTTCATTTCGCATCCGCATTGGGATCATATTCAGGGATTTCCCTTTTTCAAACCGGCATTCATCCCTGGAAATGAATTGACGATTGTTGGGACCGATCGCCCGGAGAAACCGCTCAGCGAAATTATTTCAGAACAAATGAACCGTATTTATTTCCCCGTCCAGCTGCATGATCTAAAAGCAAAGATTAAATTCGTGCCCATAATGGATGAAGGGGAAATAAAAGTGTATGATGCTCTCGTGAAAATGATATATGTGAATCATCCAGGATTTACGCTGGGGTACCGTGTTGAATATAAAGGAAAGTCGTTGATCTATATCAGTGACAATGAACCGTTTGATAGAGCATCAGCCGCATCGATGAGCAATTTTGAGACGAAGGTCAAAGAAAAATTCATGAACAGTACGGGTGATCCGAATCAGAGAATATTCGATTTTTGCCGCGGTGCTGATGTGTTGATTTACGATACGACTTATACTCCTGAAGAGTATATTGACCGCGTTGGCTGGGGACATTCGGATTATTTATTCGCGTTGCGATTAGCAGCTGAAGCGAACGTTCGGCGTTTATATCTTTTCCACCATGAACAGAATCACAGCGATGAAAAAGTCGATGATATTTTAAAAAAATGCAAAAAAGAAATTCGCAGCAGAGGATACAAGTTCGAGTGTGAGGCTGCTGTTGAAAACACAACGATTGTGATCTAAACTTGACATTCACTCATGTGGAATGTATATTGGCGTGGATTGATTTTGGAAAGATATGTTTTAAGGAGAGTATAAAGTTGGCAGCAGGATATTTATTTTGACAGGGAAGAAATGAAATTCGAATTTAAAAATAAAGATATTGCAAAGCTGGCGCAAGTGCTGGAAAGTAAACCGAAACGCCTTGGCACAAGTGTTCGTTTCGAAATTGAAAATAAAGAACAACGGCGCAAGTTAGCTGTCGAGATATATTCCAATATCGATATCGGAAATCGAAAGGGAAATCTTATATCCGTATATACACCAACGGCACATCTGCAACTGCATTTCTGTACAGGATATGTTGTCAGCAAAATGTTGGGAGAGATTACCTTCGTTGGCGAGTCGGATGGAAAGCTTTCGGGATTGACCATTGAACGCGAAGGCGGCTGTTCGCTCTATGCAAATGTTGATCGGAATATTCTCTCAGGTGATTTCACAAAGTTAGGTCCCGAAGTAATGCTTTCTGGTATTGCATTGTCATTAACCGAATCGATTCTTCCACCCACCAATCAAAAGAAAATTGCGGCACCGGTGCGGGGAAGGAGTCTGACGCGGAGATGACAAAACGAATGATCGTTCTTTCCACTAACCATCCTCATCTGCGGTTCCCCGGCAAGGAAATTTTCCGCACATTAAAGAATGTGTATAAAGAAGAAAGTAAAGAAGTCCCGCCGCTCGCAGTCATTTGCACGCACAACCGTTTCATCCGCAGGATCAACAAGGAATTTCTTGCGCATGATTATATTACAGACGTTGTTGCTTTTCCCCTGGGCAATGATGGTGGTATAGAAGCAGAAATTTATATTAATCTTGATGCAGCGAGAAACCAAGCAAAGAAATATAATGTTACATACACACAAGAAGTGCAGCGGCTGTTAATTCATGGTGCGCTGCATTTGATTGGATATGACGATAAAACTCAAAGCGAAAAAATGAAGATGCATGCACGCGAGAATTTTTACTTGGCATTGATACAATAAAAGGCAGGGTTGCTATAAGTATGCAAGAACGAGTTGTAGAAATAATCCTTTTTCTTGTGAACGAGCTGCGTTCCAATAAACGCTTAAATGATGTTGATATATCATCTCTCACACGCGATGGCTACACGCAGAGTGAAATTTCGTCTGCGTTTTCGTGGTTGTTCGAACGGATTGCAGTGGGAAAGTCAGTCACGGATGTTACCAGTGGAGCCAGTACATCTCATCGCATGCTCAATGATGCCGAAAAAATGGTCGTAGGATCGCACGCATACGGATATTTAATTCAATGTCAGCAGCTTGGACTTCTGAACAACGTCGATGTTGAAACCATCATCGAACGGATTATGATGGCTGGATTCGCAGCTGTCGGGTTACCGGAAATGAAATCCTTTGTTGCCGGATATCTCTTTGATAGAGAAGGCAGCAGTGGGCAGGTTTCACTTGGAACGAATGATACAATTCACTGAAGAATAGACTACATGGAAAAATCTCTTATTATAGTTGAATCACCGGCAAAAGCAAAAACAATCAACAAGTATTTAGGCAAGGAATATTTTGTTGAAGCATCGGTCGGACACATCAAGAATCTTCCTAAAAGCAAATTGAGCGTCGACATCGACAATGATTTTTCTGTTGTCTATGAAACCATCGCTGGGAAAGAAGATGTTGTTGGGCGTATCAAAGAAAAAGCCGCAAAAGCGAAAGCTGTTTTCATCGCAACTGACCCTGATCGTGAAGGTGAAGCGATTGCAGCGCATATCGCAGACGAAGTGAAAGACGACAATAAGCATATTAAGCGCGTTCTCTTTCACGAAATTACTGAGGCGGGCGTTAGAGAAGGTATGGCGCATCCTAAAAAGGTTGATATGCACATGGTGATGTCGCAGCAAGCACGGCGTGCCATGGACAGAATTGTGGGCTACAAAGTAACGCCGTTCATTTGGAAAACGATGTATTACGGACTTTCTGCTGGGCGCGTGCAGTCAGTGGCATTGCGGTTGATCTGCGAACGCGAAGCGGCGATTCAGAAATTTTTACCTCAAGAATATTGGTCGTTGACAGCGGAATTCACAACTCAGCATGATGATAAATTTCTCGCCAAGTTGGTAAAAGTAGCAGGCGACGATCCGCGTATACCGGATGAAACAACATCGAGCGGATATATGGCGGATGTTCAAAAACAGAAGTACGAAATCAGCAATGTTGTCCGCAAACCGGTGAAACGAAATCCGCCTGCGCCGTTCATTACCAGTACGTTGCAGCAAGAAGCTGCAAAACGACTCCGCATGTCTGCTAAGCGGACGATGATGCTGGCACAGAAATTATATGAAGGGCAAGAAGTTGGTGAGGAGGGTTTGACAGGTCTCATTACGTATATGCGTACAGATTCGACACGATTAAGCGAGGAAGCAGTAACGCATGTACGAGAGTATATCTATAATAATTATGGCAAGGAATACTTGCCGAAAGAACCCCGGCTTTTTAAGAAGGGCAAGTCATCGCAGGATGCACACGAAGCCATTCGGCCAACCTCCATTAAACTGACGCCAAAGATTGTGAAGAAATATCTGGATAAAGATATGTTTGCATTGTACGAACTTATTTGGAATCGCTTCATCGCTTGCCAGATGTCGGTAGCAGAGTTCGAGCAGATTACAGTCGAGGTGACGGGTGGTGATTACCTTTTTAGAGCGAGCGATCAATTACCGACATTTCGTGGTTTTCTCCAGGTGTATGACGATATCGAAGAGGAAAGCGCTGGGGAACAAGGAGATACCGATCCTACGTCTAAACTTCCGGTACATCTGGCAAAGGGTCAAACTGCGCAGCTTACGGATCTTCTTCCACTGCAGCATTTTACAAAACCGCCCGGTCGATATTCAGAAGCCACGTTAGTAAAAGAATTAGAGTCACTGGGCATTGGCCGTCCAAGCACCTATGCAATGATTGTTTCCACAGTTATTGATCGGAAGTATGTTGAACAAAAAGAACGCAAGCTGTATGCATCAGATCTTGGTATGCAAGTGAATATGTTGTTAGTCACTAATTTTCCTGAAATTTTTAATGTGAAGTTCACAGCAAAGATGGAAGAGGAATTGGACACGATTGCTTCTGGCAAGCAAGAATATCTGGATGTGATGAAAGATTTTTATGGACCATTTCACCAAGCGGTAGAAAAGGCTTCAGGGTTAGCAACTGCAATAAAGAAGTCTTTGCAGGAAAAAACTGAAGACATATGTGAATTGTGCGGCAAACCAATGATAATTAAATGGGGCCGTAATGGAAGATTTATGGCGTGTATGGGTTACCCTGGATGTAAGAATACTAAACCGCTTCCTGAAGATGCAGAGAAAACGCAACATATTGTTGGGGGAAAATGCGAACTGTGCGGCGGCGATATGCAGGTGAAGGGCGGTCGATTTGGGACATTTTTAGGGTGTTCAAACTATCCAACGTGCAAAAATACAAAACCGATCTCGATGGGAATCAAATGTCCGAAGTGCAAAGAGGGTGAGCTCATAGAACGAAAGACGAAAAAAGGAAAAAGGACATTTTACGGATGCTCAAAGTATCCGAATTGCGATTTTGCATCATGGGATAAACCGGTAGCGCAAGCGTGCACTTTTTGTGGAAATGAATATGTCGTTGCAAAATATTCACAAGCAAAGGGTGAATATATGATTTGTCCATCGTGTAAGCAGGAAGTGGATCAAGCAGAAGCTGTCGCTTCTGCATAGAGAGAACAATGACAAGGGAACGAGAAGGGCTATGGAAAAAATAGTCAGAAGTTACCTTGAATATTTGGAAATAGAACGGAATTACTCTGCCCACACAATTCTTTCCTATGAAACGGATTTGTTGCGGTTTGTTCAATTTCTTCATCGGGAAGGAATTGCTTCGTTTGAGAATGTGCATAAAGAATCACTCAGAGCGTTTATTGGTTCGCTGCTCGATGAAGGATTCAGCCAGCGGAGCATCGCAAGAAAAATTGCGTCGATGCGTTCATTTTTCAAATATCTCCGGCGGCAAAAAATAATAGCGGGAAATCCTGCCTTGGTATTGATCACCCCAAAAATCGGAAAGCGTCTGCCATCCTTTTTAGATGAAGAATCAGTTCAGCGGCTTGTGTTGTCACCAGATCGATCAACTCCAAGAGGAAAAAGAGACACAGCGATTTTAGAATTATTCTACAGCACCGGCATCAGATTAAGCGAATTGATAGGTCTGAATATCGGCGATCTGAAGCAACAGGAAGGTCTCATAAAGGTAAGAGGAAAGGGACGTAAAGAACGTATTGTGCCTGTTGGAAGAAAAGCACTAAACGCAATTGATGAATATCTTAAAGGAGAACAAGAACAGCCAGCGAAACAAAATATCACATTAGTTGATCGCCCGTTATTTGTCTTGAAAGGAGGGCGCCGGATGTATCCTCAAGCAGTAGGAAGGATGGTGCGAAAATATATCGGTATGGTCTCAGAGATTGAAAAAAAAAGCCCTCATATTTTACGCCATTCGTTTGCTACGCATATGTTAAATCATGGTGCTGATATGCGTGCTGTCAAAGAATTGCTTGGTCATGAAAGCTTATCCACAACACAAGTCTATACGCACGTGTCATCAACGCGGATGAAAAAAGTCTATGAAGACGCTCATCCAAAAGCTTAGATTTATGAACAACGGTGTATATCGAAACATATTGAGAAGGAAGGAGATTGTATCATGAATATTAAAATCACATCACGTCATTTCAAACCTCATGCTGCACTCACCGAATACACGGAGAACGCAATCGAAGATTTGGGACATTTTTACGATGGTATCATCAAAGCTGAAGTAATCTTTTCTTATGAAAAATCACGTGACAGTGTGAAGAACGCAGAAATATCATTAACGGTGTATGGTCATGTATTGACAGGAATAGGTTCAAGCGAGGTGTATGAAAAGTCTGTTGACATAGCAATCGCAAAAATAAAAACTCGCCTGAAAAAATACAAAGAGAAACTCCATGAAAAAGATCGCAGGGTCGTAAGAAAGATTCGAGAGAAAGAATAAACAACCCGGGAGACGGGCAATGGCACTCAAAGATATAAAAGAAACAAAGAAAAATAGTATGACCGTTGGTTTCTTGTTTGAGGTCAATAAGCAGCGCTTGAAGTTAGAGAGCGTCAATGGCGACGTCGGCTTTGAGCGAGAGATTGCAGACAAGAATATCCACAGACCCGGGTTGGCGCTTGCAGGGTATGTCGAATTGTTCACGTATGACCGTGTCCAGATTTTTGGTAATACAGAAATTCGATATCTCAACCATTTGACCATGGATGAACGTATCAATGCATTTAAGACGATTTTTAAATTTGATTTGCCGTGTATTTTTATTACAGGCGAGAATAAACTCGACGATGAACTTGTAGCAATTGCCACTGATCATCATGTTTCTGTGATTCTGACACCGCTCGAGACAACGAAGTTTGTCTATTTCATCAGCGATTTTTTAGACGATCATTTCGCTCCTCAAACAGTTTTGCACGGATCTTTTGTGGACGTTGACGGCATAGGGGTTCTCATCACAGGGCGTTCCGGCATAGGAAAAAGCGAAATTGCGTTAGATCTTGTTGAGCGCGGGCATCGTCTCGTTGCCGATGATGTCGTGATGGTCACCCGTAAAGGCGAGGGAATTCTCATAGGCGCTGGTTCGGATGTTGTAAAACACTATATGGAAATCCGAGGTCTCGGGCTGATTGATGTCCGTTCGATCTTTGGTATTCGATCCATTCGTTTTCAGAAGAGAGTTGAGATTATCGTCGAACTGCAAGAATGGCAGCACGACATCGAATATACGCGGACAGGTTTAGACCATGAGAACATTTCCATCCTAGGTGTCAGTCTGCCCCATATTAAGCTGCCCATAGTTCCTGGAAAAAATATTACTGTAATTGTTGAGGTAATTGCTATGGATTATCAACTCAAACACTATGGCTACGACTCGGCGAAAGAATTCGCAAAACGGCTTGATGCTGCGATTGCGGAAAAAACAAAAGGGAAAAGGGTTATTAATTATTTTGACCATGATTTTGAATAAGATGAAAACGATTCTTGACAAAGAATCGATAATTTCCTATTTTCAGCCAGCAGTTTCATTGAAGCTTGGCGTGTGCTCAATAACGAAATGATCGAGAAAATGAGAAAAACAAAACTTTATCGCTTTTCACTTGAATCGCTTACGTTTCATGAGGCGCGTTGGACACGAACCCGTCTTATCATCACGGGGCTTCTTCTCGGCATAGCCATTTTTTATTCTCTCTTTACACTCAATCAATACTATGGCGATGTTTTTAGACTTGGATTCATTCAAAATAATTCATTAGTGAATGAAAATAGAGTGCTCCAAAATCAATTGCAGTACCTTACACAGAGGCTTGATGCTATTAAGAACAAATTACATGTACTGGGCAATAAAGGAAATGAATTACGCCTTCTTGCTGATTTACCGAAGATTGATGAAGACCTGCAAAAGGTGGGCACTGGCGGTACAGATGAACGGATCGATTTTACATCATCACCCAATGTGAACACATTGCTGAACAATTTACGTGCAACTGCAAATCAGGCAGAACGGGAATTGCATCTTCAAACAACAAGTTATGAAGCAATAGGAACTGCGTACGAGCAGAATAAAGTTCGCTTTGCCCATCTTCCGGCAATCAAACCAATGGATGGATTTTACAATCCGCATAGTTTTGGAATGCGCCTCCATCCAATTTTAAATATCGTTCGCAAACATGAAGGCATTGATATCATTAACGAAGTTGGTACACCAGTATATGCATCAGCAGAAGGAACGGTGGATTTTGTTGGAAGGAAAGGTGACTACGGATTGGCTCTTGATATTGACCATGGGTACTCTCTGAAGACACTCTACGGTCATCTGTCAAAAGTTTTAGTGCACGAAGGACAAAAAGTAAAACGTGGTGACCTCATTGCTAGAAGCGGCAACACCGGACTTTCCGATGGACCACATCTTCACTACGAAGTTCGGGTGAATGGTGTGGCGCAAAATCCTACCAGTTATTTCTTTGATGATGTAAGTGCAAAAGATTTTCAAAATTAATGAATACATAAAAATTTTACTTTAAAGGAATGGAACTACAATGATTTGGACCATCGAGCTGGCGACATATTTAGATGATGCTCCCTGGCCTGCGACAAAAGAAGAGCTGATCGATTACGCTGTCCGAACCGGTGCACCGACACAAGCCATCCAAAATTTGGAAGAACTTGATGATTCCGACGAACCATACGAAAGTATTGAAGAAATCTGGCCGGATTACCCCACCGATGAAGACTTCTTCTTCGAGGATGAGAAAGAGTATTAGAAACTTAACTTTTGAATAACGCGTTAGGGACCCTTGGGATAGTGAGTATTGAATAGAGCCCAGCACTTACCTGCTGGGCTTTTTATTTTTGATTTTCTATGCACAAATTCATTCCAGTCATATTGCTTCTTTCTTTCAGCGTTTCTTTTTCCCCCGCGCAAAACACAGAACATGGATATGAGGTAGGGGCAATCCGTTTTGAAGGAAACAAAGAGATCAATAATGATCAACTGATGAGTGTTATACGGACACGTGAAACTCCGATTGCAATATGGAAGTGGATCTATAACAGGTTTAATAAAGAAATCCTTGGAGGGCGAAAACCAGAATATTTCGATCCCGTCACATTTGCGTCAGACTTTCAACAGCTAAAAAAAAATTATACTGATAACGGTTTTTTTCACGCTCAAGTAGACACGAACATACTCGTCAATCCGGACAAAGGTAAAGTTTTTCTTACGTTCTCTATTACAGAAGGTTGGCGCTCGGTGATTGACACTATCACGTATATTGGCCTCGATAGTCTTTCGCTGGATATGAAGGAAGAACTTTTATCAAACAAGCAGATATCATTAAAAATGCCTTTTGTTCAAACCAAGATCGAAGGAGAAAAAAATCGAATTATTGGCGTGTGTGCTAATAAGGGGTATGTCAATATGAAGTTGGTCTCACTGCAGGCTCGGCGGTACGCATCGACAGGTAATGTCTCGCTCGTCTTTGTCTTCGATCTCGGGAAACGTTATACTTTTGGGAATATCTCTGTTGAACAAGATACTACATCCCAGCAGCATATTGATTCAACAATTGTCCTTGAGCATTTAGATTTTTCTACGGGAGAATTCTATGGTGAGGGAAAGAAAATAGAAAGTGAAAGAAATCTCAATAGGTTAGGCGTTTTCGAAACAGCAAAAATTGAGAATGCAATTCCGAACAGTTCGTCAGAAATTACTCAAATACCAGTTAGAGTCCTTGTCCGAACCCGGTCGTTTCAAGAATTGACTCCGGAAGTCGGTATTAACGATGAAAACAATGCCTTTAATGTTCTGTTAGGAGTTGGTTACAATCATCGTAATTTTTTTGGGGGGGCAAGGAATTTTTCAACAAATCTTCGGCTGAATGTCCAATCTCTTCAATTCGGAACAATCTTTGAAAGTAACGCTTTAAGAGATAGTTCTCTCATATCAAAAATAGAATGGACCACGCAGATCGTTCAGCCGTATTTTATCGACAACAAAACAAGTATTAGTGCCGCCTTGTCAGCCGTGCTCGACAAACAGTCAACATACTATATTCCAAGCCTGAGTTTTCGTGTTGGTACGCTCTCGCAAACGACAATGAACACAAAGCTATTTATTGATTGGAATCTTCAGCTGAGCAATCCAAAGAAAGTTGCAACTTGGGGGGATACAATTATTGGTACTGAATGGAGAAAGCAAATAAACTCTTTTATAATGGTCACGATGCAGTTAGATAAACGAAACGATATTTTTAATCCTTCAGGCGGTACCTTTCAATCTGTCTCAATGGAAGAAGGCGGATTTGTTCCGAGGGTATTTGGTGTGAATCTTCCTTATGCTCAGTATATAAAATTATTATTAGACGAACAATTGTATTTGAATCCTGACGATAAAGGAGAATTTATTTGGGCTACTCGCTTGCGCACTGGAGCCGCATTTCTCTATGGTGTTTCCCCTTTGAATGATATTCCATTGACTCAGCGTTTTTATGCGGGAGGGAGCGGAAGTGTGCGCGCTTGGAAGGCAAGAACTCTTGGTATAATGCCAGATACCGTGAGAAATCTGGGAGGAGATGCACTTCTAGAAGGAAACATTGAAGCCCGATGGAATATATTGAAAGGCGCAGGGTCTTTAGGATTTCTTGATCTTGAAAAAATTTCGTTTGTATTTTTTTATGACTTCGGCAATATTTGGACTGCTCCTCAAAAAATGCGATTGACTGAAATTGCGATGGCATTTGGATTTGGATTACGATATAACACAATTGCAGGTCCCATTCGAATCGATTTTGGCATGAAAATGTATGATCCAGATAATGGTGGCAGATGGGTTACAGAGAAAAGATTCATCCAAGAAACCTTTAGTCAAGGGGTTATCCATCTTGGCGTCGGTCATACCTTCTAAGGTTTGCATAATATGAGCTGGTCATCAATTGTTGGACAAGAACGTGTTAAAGCGCTGCTGAGCCGCACTCTGCATAGTGGTCAGATTGCCCACGCATATCTTTTCTATGGACCGGAGGGTATCGGAAAAGATGCACTGGCAGTCGAATTCGCAAAAACATTAATCTGCATTCAGGGTAAGTGTGAAGCGTGCGGCGTATGCCTTAATTGCCAGCGGGTGGATTCGTTGCAACATCCCAATATAAAATTGGTGTTTGCGCTTCCGGTGGGAAAGAATGAAACAACTGGAGACGATCCCATCAACGTGCTAACGGAAGCACAGGTTGCTGAAGTAAGGGAACAAATCCGGACGAAGGCAAAAGATCCATACAAGCACATCGAAATTGCGAAGGCAAACTTTATAAAGATTAACAGCGTGCGGGATATCAAGCGCGAAGCGGCTATGAGCAGGATAGAAGACGGAAAGAAAATCATTATCATCTTTAATGTCGATATGATGAATAACGAAGCGAGTAATTCTCTCTTGAAAACGTTGGAAGAACCGCTGCCCGGTACGATCCTTCTTTTAACGACATCTGCGAAAGATCAGCTCTTGCCTACCATCGTCTCACGCTGTCAATTAATTAAATGCGATATTTTATCGGATGCTGAAATTGAAGCTGCACTTGTCGCTCGCGATAGTATCGACGAGAGTAACGCGCGGCTCATTGCACAGCTCGCGAATGGAAGTTACAGCAATGCACGGCGGCTGAGTTTGCAGAATATGGCGGAGGAACGAAAAGACGTCGTTGAATTTATGCGCCTCGTGCTGGGCAAACGTAAAACAGCCCTCATCGACGCGATTGATGAGCTTGCATCATCTACCGACCGGCCGGGCATTGAACGATGGCTTAAACTCCTGCAGTCGTGGCTGCGTGATGCCTTACTCATTCAGCAAAAAGCTCACGCTCCGCTCATGGAAGATGAAAAACAGAGCATGGAGAACTTCGTGAGAAACTTTCATCATGCGAATCTTGTTGCTGCAATGCAGTCCGTCGAGAAGGCGATTGCTCATCTAGACAAAAATGTCTACCTTCATCTACTTCTCACAATGTTAGCAATTGATTTACGGAAGAATATTACGGAAGTACAATGAATATGAAGCACCCATGTGAACGAATTCTCATTACAGCAGCATTGCCCTATGCCAACGGCTATCTGCACCTTGGCCACCTTGCCGGCGCATATCTGCCGGCAGATATCTATGCACGCTACCAGCGGTCGAAAAAACGCAATGTTCTTTTTATTTGCGGATCCGATGAGCACGGCGTTGCGATTACTGTCTCGGCAGAAAAAGAGAAAACGACACCGAAAGCTATTATTGACAGATACCATCCGGCAAATAAATCAGCATTTGAATCGTTCGAGATGAGTTTTGACAACTATTCTCGCACATCGCTTCCCTTGCACCACGAAACGACGAAAGAATTCTTTCGTGAATTTCATAAGCGGGATATTGTTGTCGCAAAAAAAGAATTGCAGCTTTACTGTGAAAAGGACAACATGTTCCTTGCCGACCGATACGTGGAAGGCACCTGCCCGAAATGCAAGTCAACGCAGGCTCGCGGCGATCAGTGCGAAAATTGCGGAACATGGCTGAATCAATCAGAACTCATCGATCCGAAATGCAAACTGTGCGGCACAACACCGGTGGTGCGCGAAACGATCCATTGGTACTTTCCGCTCGGCAACTATCAGCAAAGGTTGGTGGCGTACATCGATGAACGCAATAAACGTGATGGATGGAAGGATAATGTTCTTCGCTACTGCGAGAGTTGGTTTAAAGACGGTTTACAGGACCGCGCAGTGACGCGCGACCTTACCTGGGGTGTTCAAGTCCCCGTGACAGGGTACGAAGACAAAGTAATTTATGTTTGGTTCGATGCGGTGCTCGGCTACATTTCGTCTGCAAAAGAATGGGCAGTTGCAAACAATAAACCAGATGCATGGAAAGAGTTTTGGCAGAAGGAAGATACAAAATATGTTGCATTCATCGGCAAAGATAATGTTGTATTCCATTGCATTGTTTTTCCATCAATGCTCATGGCGTGGAATGATGCACACACCGAACACTATGTTCTGCCGGAGAATGTTCCGGCAAATGAATTTTTAAACTTCGAAGGACAGAAATTTTCCAAGAGCCGCGGCTGGGGAATTGACGTTGCAGATTTCTTAAAATTCTTTCCTGCAGATATGCTGCGCTATGCTCTGGCCGTGAATTTACCGGAAACACGTGACAGCGACTTTTATCTCAAAGATTTTCAAGCGCGCATTAACAACGAGCTCGCCGATATCGTAGGCAATTTTGTGAATCGCACCCTGGCGTTTACAGATAAAAATTTCGACTGTAAAGTTCCGCTCCTTGGTAAATTAAATGCACGTGACGAAGAAATGATCAATACGTTACAACAGACACCAGGAAAAGCTGGAGAATTGTTTGAGCATTATCGATTCCGCGAGGGATTGATGGAAGTGATGAACTTCGCACGCGCCGCAAATAAATATTTCAATGATAGTGAACCTTGGAAAACACTCACGTCGAATCCGGGACAATGCGCTACAACGCTGAACATTGCAATTCAAATTGTCCGTTCGCTTTCCATCCTCCTGGAACCGGTGACGCCTGCTTTTTCAGCAGGAATATGGAAGCTCTTAAATCTCGACGCAACCGCGAAAGAGGATGGATGGGATTCTGCTTCCAGTCTTCCAATGAAGAATGGCCATCAACTGCAAAAACCGGAGATCCTTATTCATAAAATAGATGATAAGCAGATTGATGAAATATTAAAATTTCTCGAAGATGGAGAAATCACGCCGACATCTCCTCCTATTGCTCCGCTGAAGCCAACCATTACTATTGATGATTTCAAAAAGATTGATCTGCGTGTGGCTCGTGTGATCGAAGCAGTGAAAGTGCCCAAATCAGAAAAATTATTGAAATTGCAAGTAGAGATTGGAAACGAACGCCGGCAAGTTGTTGCGGGAATCGCAAAGCACTACAAGCCGGAAGATTTGATCGGTACATTGATTGTTGTTGTTGCTAATCTGCAGCCTGCTAAACTCATGGGACAGGAATCGCAAGGGATGATACTCGCTGCAAGCGATCAATCCGGTACTTTGACGTTGGTTGGAGTGCAATCAGAAATTTCTCCGGGAGCGGCAGTAAAGTAAAAAGTTGTGTCTGAACAGTGAGTTCCGGCATAGTGAAAGAGTGACAAGAAATATTATGAACTTGCAAAAGATCCAAAGCATTACGCGATTCGTCAAGATTGAGCACACATTATTTTCTCTGCCGCTTATATTCAGCGGTGTATTTATTGCGTGAAAAAATCCACCGACACTACAGCTGATCATACTGATTCTCCTCGGCGCAACAGGTGCCCGAACGGCGGCACTTGCATTGAACCGGATCATCGATCGCGAAATAGACAAACGTAATCCACGAA
>Ga0182027_10001275_pt1 | contig 42255 bp, 25 predicted proteins | sample 712E1DmetaG_FD_121300 | JGI IMG/M metagenome (GOLD analysis project Ga0182027, IMG submission 121300) | Permafrost microbial communities from Stordalen Mire, Sweden - 712E1D metaG (Illumina Assembly) | ecosystem: Environmental > Terrestrial > Soil > Wetlands > Permafrost | place: Sweden...
CGGCGTGCTCAACATCCGCCCCACCGATCGTGCGCGCCGCTGGTCGGAGAACGAATTGGCCGTTGCACGGGCGGCCGTTGAACGCGCCGCGCTGGCGCTTGAAAACGCCCGCCTGCTGGATGATGCACAGCGCCGCTCGGCGCGCGAGCGCACCATCGGCGAAATATCAACGAAGATCAGCGCGGCCAGCGATATCGATTCGATCATGAGGCTGGCCGTCGAAGAGCTGGGAAAAAAGTTGGGAAGCTCAACCGAAGTGACATTGGAGCTTGGCAGCGACAGTCAGGAATCAAACCATGACTAATGTTAAACAAACCACCGAACCATCCTTGATGTCGGAGATCCTAAACTCCGCCGCGTTTTCGAACCGCTGGCGCGAGAACTTCCTCAATATTGTGCTGCGCGCGGCAGTGGTTTTTGGCGGCGTGATGTTCACGTATTCGCTCTTCAACGGCGATTTCCGTATTCTTGCGATCTATGGTTTCATTTTCCTGCTTCTATTGGTGGTTACCTTTGCACCGGTTTCCTATTCCATTCGCGCGGGTGTCTTTTCAGGATTAATCTACCTGGTCGCTGCAATCATCCTTCTCGGTTATGGCATATCCGCCGACGCCTCCATGTTTTTGCTTGCGTTTATTGTCATCACCGCCTTACTATTTGATCACCGGCTTGGCTATGCCGCTTTGGCCTTAAGTATTCTCACAATGACGATCATCGGATGGCTTGCACTCAGCGGTCTTTTTAAATTTCTTGCAATGCCCGGCACTACCGGTGCAGTCTCCGATTGGATCACTTACGGCCTGGATATGAGCGTTCCCGGAGCGGTGCTCGTTTTGGCCATCTATTTCCTAAAGCGGGAATTCAATACCGTTTTGCGCCAGGTGAGAGAAATATTTCAAGCCCTGCAGGCCGGGCATGCCCAATTGGAAGAGCGAGTCACTGAACGTACCGCGGATTTATTGAGGGCTAATCAAAAAACCGAAGAGCAAGCTTCACGATTAAGAACGGTGGCTGAAGTATCGCGATTAGCGGCTTCCATTCCGGAACAGAACCGGCTGATGAATTTATTAACAAACCTGATCAGCGGGCAGCTCGGTTATTACCACATTGGGATTTTCCTGCTGGACGAACATCAGGAATACGCCATTTTGAGCGCCGCGAACAGCGAGGGAGGAGAGAAAATGCTGGCCAGGGGACACCGCCTGCGAGTTGGTCAGCAAGGCATCGTCGGCTATGTGACGGAAAGCGGAAAGCCGCGCATTACCCTGGATGTGGGCGTGGATGCCAACTTCTTCACCAACCCCGACCTGCCTGAAACGCGCTCCGAAATGTGCCTGCCGCTCAAGGTCAAAGACATGGTCATCGGCGCACTGGATATTCAATCCGCTGAAGCAAATGCGTTCAGCGAAGATGATTATTCCGTTCTATCCATCCTGGCCGACCAGGTGGCGATTGCCATCCAGAACGCAAAGGCCAACGAAGAGACGAGGCGCGCTTTGCAGGAAGCAGAGATCGCATCCAGCCAATTAATGGGCCGCACCTGGAAGGAATATTTGGATAAGCGAAATGTGATGGGATATCAATTCCGAGGTCTGCGAGCCGAGCCGATCCTAAGCAAAACCAACGACGTGGAGATGGACGGAATGATCCATGTGCCGATCCGATTGCGCGGACAGGTGATCGGCAGCCTTAAATTAAACCGAAGCGATAAACATCCTTCGTGGAGCGAGGATGAACGGGCGCTGGTCCAAGCCACAGCCGAACGCGTGGCGCTGGCCATGGAAAACGCACGCCTGCTGGAAGATGCCCAACACCGCGCGGTAAAGGAGCAGAAGATCAGCGATATCACATCGAAGATCGGTCAATCCATCAACCTGCGCAACGTGCTCCTAACAGCGGTGGAGGAGCTGGGTCATGCCATCCCGGGTTCGGATGTAATCATCCAATTCCAAAGCGAAAGCCAGACCGCGCAGCAGGAAAAGTAATCGCCATGAAAAACTTCTTATCAAAGCCATCCGCCTTCATCAATTCCCTCAACCTGCGCACCCGCTTGATCCTGGGAAATCTGATCGTCACTTTTCTGGCCGTCGCAGGACTGGGTTTTTATGTGTACTATCGAGCCCAGCAGAACAACGCCTTCCTCATCGAGCAACTGAATAAAAGCGTTTTGCAGGCGGCCAACGACAGTTTGACATCCACAGACCAGCAGGAAGCCAGCCAGCTTAACAATTTCTTTGCAACCACGCAGGCGAACATTACATCCATTGGAGCGACAGCAGACAACCTGCTGCTCCAGGAAGCGATCCTTAACCAGGGTACGTATTGGGATGCAGCCCACGCACTTTCACGATTGCCCAACGGCAGTTGGGATAATGTCAATCCAGACGTGGCCTCCGTTTTCATCCCTGCCCGCAACGATCTTACGCCCAGCCTCGTATCCGAGCTGAACACCCTAAGGCAGCTGGATTTTACCGTTCCAACGATCCTCAAGGCCAATCCGGATGTGGTTGCCATTTCTTTTGGAAACACGGAGGGGGCAACCCTTTACTACCCCAACATTTCCCTGGCTACCCTTGTGCCACCCACATTCAATATCACCCAGCGCCCGTGGTTCCTAAAGGCCTCACCCCTCCAGGACCCGCAGCGGCAGGCTGTATGGTCCGATCCATCTGTGGACGCCGCATACCACGGACTCGTTGTAACCGTCAGCATACCCGTCTACGACGCAACGGGCAATTTTCGGGGTGCGATGGCCATGGACATTCAATTGAATCGGATCACGGCCATCGTTTCGAACCTGACAGTCGGTCAAACCGGCTTTGCTTTCCTGATTGATAAGAACTACAAATTGATCGCAATGCCCCAGGCGGGGTATAAGGAACTTGGAATACCCGGCACTGTCACACTCGGAACTACACTGGACCCTACCGAGATCCGATCGCAGGTCACACCGGAATTTTGGAAGATCCTGGACAAAATGAGCCACGGTCAGAGCGGCCTGGAAACCATACCCATCAACGGAACCGACCAATTCTTCGTTTACAGCCCGCTATCCAGCATCGGATACAGCCTGGCTATTATGGTGCCCAAGGACCAGCTCATCGCAAGCGCGACAGCCGCCCAAGCCCAGATCATCCAATCCGGCACAAACACGCTGATCTTCAGCGTACTGCTCATCCTTGGGATTCTCGTGATCGCCATGCTGGCGGCCGTGGCCATCAGCGGTGCCCTGACCTCCCCCCTGGTTTCATTGACCCGGACTGCCGAAGAGATCACGCGAGGCAACCTGGAGGCAAGAGCCGAAATCAGCACAATGAATGAAATCGGCACCCTCGCCACCGCGCTCAACACCATGACGGCCACCCTGAGGGAGAACATTCAATCCTTGGAAGAGCGCGTGAAGGATAGAACCTCCGAACTGGAAGAAGCCTCCCAAAAAGCGGACCGGCGCGCGGCTCAATTCGAAGCGATCGTCCTGATCGTAAAAGCCATCAACTCCATTCACGAGATGAGCGCGCTCCTGCCGCAGATCACAGCCGTGATCAGCGAACACATGGGCTACTACCATGTGGGTATCTTCCTGAACGATGAAGGCAGTCAGAGCGCGGTGCTAAGCGCCTCGAACAGCACAGGCGGGGAACGGATGCTGAAACGCGGCCATCGCTTGAAGATCGGCGAACAGGGAATTGTGGGATATGTGGCCGCCATGGGCAAGGTGCGCGTGGCGCTCAACGTGGGCGACGACGCGGTTTACTTCAACAACCCGGACCTGCCCGAAACCCTCTCCGAAATGGCGCTGCCCCTGCGAGTGGAAAATCAAATCGTGGGCGTCCTGGATGTGCAAAGCACACAACCCAATGCGTTTTCCCAGGACGATATCGGCGTCCTTTCGCTGCTGGCAGACGAGGTAAGCCTGGCCATCGAGAACACACGCTTATTCGAAACCACGACCAAATCCCTTTCCGAGGCCGAAGCCCTATACCGCCAGTATTTGCACGAGGCCTGGAAACAATTGCCCCGCGAGCAGCAACTGGCGGGCTTCCGCTACAGCGCACGCGGCGCTTCGATTTTGGAGGCGCCCGTTGAACTGGATGACGGCACAGAAAACGACCGGGATAACCGCCTCATCGTTCCAATCCAACTACGCGGCGAGACGATCGGCAGGTTGAGCGTCAAAGTTCCCAAGGACAGCCGATTGAGCCAGGACCAGATGGATTTGATCCAGGCTGTGGCGGATCACCTGGCGCTCTCCACAGAAAACGCGCGCCTGTTCGATGAAACCAACCGACGCGCCGAACGCGAACGGATAGTCACGGAAATCACATCGAAAATCCGCAGTACCAATAACCCCGAGGAAATGATCAGCGTGGCCCTGAAGGAGCTAAAGAGCGCCCTGGGCGCCACGCGCGTGCAGCTCATACCTCAGGCCAGCGCCGCCGCGCTCAAAGAGGACAAGGCGCAGAAGCCATCCGAGCCTCATCCCAAAGCGGACCCCGTGCATAACGGAAACGGAGCGAAGTCATGAGTCACGTAATCGCCATCTCAAATGAAAAAGGCGGCGTAGCCAAGACCACCACCACGCTTTCGCTGGGCGCGGCCATCGCAGAATCGGGACAGAAAGTCCTGGTCGTTGACCTCGATCCGCAGGCAAATTTAACCCTGGCGCTCGGAACGGAGCCTGGTTCGGCGGTTGTGACCTCGAGCCATATCCTGATCGACTCGGCGCCGTTGATGAGTGCACGCTACGCCACGGAAATCGAAAACCTGGACTTGATCCCCTCACAAGCCAGCATCGAAAACGCAGAACAGTATTTGCCGGTGCGCAGCAATTACACCCTCGGACTTAAACGCGCACTGGATAATGCCTCCCCCCTGCCTTATGATTACGTGATCTTCGACTGTCCGCCCTTCCTGGGCGCCATCACCATCAACGCATTGAGCGCCGCCGAACTGCTGATCATTCCCACGCAAGCGGAATATTTTTCGGCCTACGCCCTTCGGAATATGATGAGCCTGATCCGGCGCGTCCGGCAGGAAAGCAACCCGGACCTCGGATATCGAATCCTCATCACCCTGCTCGACCGGCGCAACCGCACCCACCGCAACATCCAGGAACAACTTCAAAACACCTTTGGCGAAGGGCTGTTCAAAACGGTGATCGAATTGGATACCAAACTGCGGGAAAGCCCGATCGCCGGAATGCCCATTACGCGTTACAGACCCGCTGCCCGCGGTTCCCAGCAATATCGTGAATTGGCGCAGGAGCTTATGGAATATGTCAAAGAAAAAGATCAACAAACCGCTTAAGCCTCTATTCAACGATTTTGCCCCGGAGGATGCACGGCCTGCAAAAGAACCGCGCGATCAGTCCGCGCAGAAACCGGCGGCTGAGGAGACCCAGGCTGCCAGGCGTGTCCGTGGCACTTCCCAACTCGAATCTAGTACAGCGCCGCGCATGCAGGAAGAAAATGCGCTTGCCATCACATCGGCAGTTTCCAGCTACGCGGGCGCCATGTCACTCGCCTTCCGCACCGACGAAAAAAACTGGGCGACCCTGCGCGTGGTGGATGAAGCTGAGCCGCGCAACTGGGCGGTGGAAGAACAGATGCTGGTCAAGCAGGTAGCCGACCAGTTATCGCTGGCGCTCGAAAACGCCCGGCTCTTCCAGGAAACCCGGCAGCGTGAGGAGGAAGCAAACCTCCTGAACCAAATCGTAACCGCCACCACGCGCTCGCTGGACCTGACACAAGGCCTGCAGTACGTGGCGGGCGAAATCGCCAAAAGATTCTCGGCCCTGCATGCAGGCATTGCCCTGGTCAACGAAGATAAAACCGCGCTCGTATTAAGAGCCGATGCGCCGCTGGGCATCCATGGCGAAAACAACATCGGCTTATCCATTCCGATTGAGGGCAACCCCACCTCGGAACCGGTTGTAAAAACCAGACAGCCCTTATTTATCAACGATACATTCCACAACCCGCTGACAGCCGCCATCCTGGATGTCCTTAAATTACGCGGCACACAAAGCCTGTTCATCTGGCCGATCTTCGCCGGCACGGAGGTGATCGGTTCGCTGGGCCTTGATTTTGCCGAGCCGGATCGCAGGCTTTTGGAAAGCGAAGCCAATTTAATCTCCACCATCCTTCTGCAGCTCAATACCTTCATTCAAAACGCGAGACTCTTCCAGGAAACCCAGCGCCGCGCCGAGGAACTGACTGCCATCAATCAAATTATCTCATCGGCAAGTCAGGTTCTCGATATCCGGATGATGCTCGAAAACGTTCTCGAGCAAACGCTTGTGATCATCGGCTTCACCAGCGGGTTGGTGTCCCTGTATAACGACAAAGAACAACGGCTCGAACTGATTGCTCACCACAATTTGCCGGGGCCAATATTAGAGAACCTGCAAATCAACGGCTTTCAGAAAAGCGTATGCGAGTACGTTTACCTTACAAAGGAAAGCCTCTACATCTCGGACTTGCGGCAGGGTGCGCCGATTCCTGTGGAAGGGTTAATTGCCACCAATATTCTGGCCTATTTTGGAATTCCACTTAAGGTCAAAGATCAAACCATCGGCACGCTCTGCACGTTTGGCAATGCGCCAAAACTCATGGATGCTCGTCTGGTGGATTTGACGCGTTCTATTGGAATACAAATAGGCTTCGCGCTGGAGAACGCCCGCCTGTTCGAAGAAACACGCGGCAGCCAGCAGGCGCTAACCCGTTCCGAGGGTGAATTACGCGCTTTGTTCGCGGCCATGAACGATGTCATCATCGTTTACGATAAAGAGGGGCGCTACATACGCATCGCCCCCACCAATCCCTCGCGGCTGTTCCTGCCACCCGAAGACATGCTCGGGAAAAAGGTGGAGGACGTCCTGCCTGAACAGACCGCGCACATCATCCTAACGGGCATCCATGAAGCATTAACCACCGGTCAGACCGTCAAACTGGAATATCCGCTCGATATCGAACAGAAGGAGTATTGGTTCGAGGGCAATATCTCCAGGCTCAATGAGGAGCAGGTCTTTTTGGTGACGCGCGATATCACCGACCGCAAATATAACGAACTGCTGCAAGCGGCCATTACACAAATCACCGAAGCGGCGCTCTCTGCGCCCGATATCACCGGCCTGCTGCAAATCATCCACGAGAATATCAAGACCCTCATGCCGGCGAACAATTTCAGCATTTCGCTTTACGATGAGACCACCGACCTAATGACCTTCCCCTATTATGTGGATGAAAATCACGTGGTCTATCATTCCCAGAAACCGGGCCAGGGCCTGACCAGTTATGTTTTGCGAACGGGCGAAGCCTTGCTGGTCACACCCGAAGTATTCGATGATCTCGAAAAATCGGGAGAAGTACGAGCCGAAGACCTGCACGGCCGAGGGTACTCCAGAGGTGACTGGCTGGGCGTCCCGTTAAGAAGTGGAACCCGGCGCATCGGGGTTATGGCCGTCGAAACCTACAACCCGAGAATCCGTCTGACCGGGAAAGACCGGGATACGCTAAACCTGCTGGCTGCGCAAGTCGCGGTCGCGATCGAAAGGAAACGCGGCGAAGACGCACTGAAACGCAGAAACGTATACCTGGCCGCGGCTTCGGAAATCGGTCGGCTGGTTACCTCGACCCTGGACCTGAACACCATTTTCAGCCGGACCGTCAACCTGGTGCTCGAACGCTTTGGTTTTTACCATGCCGCCATCTTCGTCGTCGAGGAGACCGGCTTCAACGCCATCCTGCGCGAAGCCACCGGCGATGCGGGCCGGGAAATGAAACTCCGCCACCACAGCCTGCCGGTCAACGAACGCTCCATCGTGGGCAAAGCCACGCAGACCGGCAAGGTGGTGGTGACCAACGATACCGCTACAGACAAGATCCACAGGCCCAATCCCCTGCTCCCCGATACGCGCTCGGAGGCCGCCGTTCCGCTGCATGTGGGCGTGCGCATCATCGGCGCGCTGGATATCCAATCCCCGAATGTGGACGCCTTCACGCCGGACGACCTGTCCGTTCTCCAAATCCTCGCCGACCAGGTGGCCATCGCCATTGACAACGCCCGTTCCTATGAATTATCCCAGGAAGCCGTCAAGGAAATGCGGGAACTTGACCGGATGAAGAGCATGTTCCTGGCGAACATGAGCCACGAACTGCGCACGCCGCTAAACTCCATCATCGGTTTCTCGCGCGTCATCCTGAAAGGAATTGACGGCCCTACCAGCGAATTGCAGGAACAAGACCTGACCGCCATCTACAATTCCGGCCAGCACCTGCTCGGACTGATCAACGACATCCTCGACGTATCCAAGATCGAAGCCGGCAAGATGGAACTGGCCTTCGATGAAGTGAATATGGCGGAGGTCATCAACGGGGTCATGTCCACCGTGGTCGGTCTCGTGAGGGACAAGCAAATCCAGCTGCTCAAGAACATTCCGGAGGACCTGCCGACCGCACGGGCGGATGCGATCCGCGTACGACAGATATTACTGAACCTGCTTTCGAACGCGGCCAAGTTCACGATGGAGGGCAGCATCACCGTGGAGGCCAGCGTAGAGTCCGGACCCGCCGGGCATCCCGAAATCTTGATCAGCGTGATCGATACCGGCCAGGGCATCAACCCGAAGGATCAGGCAAAACTTTTCCAGGCATTCTCGCAAGTGGATGATTCCCTGACACGCAAGACCGGCGGCAGCGGGCTGGGCCTGTCCATCAGCCAGCAGTTGGTTCAAATGCACGGCGGTCGGATCGGGGTACATAGTGTGCCGGGAGAAGGCAGTACATTCTATTTCACCCTGCCGGTCTTTCGCCTAAAATCGGAAGCCGCCGCGGCCAATGAAGGCAAGGTGATCCTGGCCGTGGATGACGATCTGCAGGTGATCTCGCTTTACGAACGTTATCTCCAGCCGCAAGGCTATCAGATCATCCCGGTCACGGATGCCAGCCAGGCCGTCAAAAAAGCAAAGCAGTTCAAGCCGTACGCCATCACGCTCGATATCATGATGCCCGGATACGACGGCTGGTCGGTGTTGAGCGACCTCAAGGCCGACAGCGAGACGCGCGATATCCCGGTGGTGATCTGCTCCATTATGGAAGAGCAGGAGCGCGGCTACAGCCTGGGAGCGGCGGATTACCTGCTCAAACCCATCATCCAGGACGACCTGCTCAGCGCGCTGGACAATTTGAACGGCGACGGGAGCATACGCGCAGTGCTGGTGGTGGACGACGATCCCAGCGACCTGCGCCTCATCGAAAAGATTCTCAAGGAGCACGGGCGCTACAAAGCCATCCTGGCCGACAGCGGTCCCAAGGGCTGGGATATCATCGTTTCCGATCCCCCGCACGCCGTGATCCTTGACCTGTTCATGCCGGACATGGACGGTTTCACCATCCTCGAAAAAATGCGCGAGGATCCCAAACTGCGGAGCATCCCGGTGGTGGTGGTCAGCGGCGTGGACCTCACCGCCGAACAGCATGAACAACTGAAGCAGTTCGGCCAGCGGCTATTGACGAAAGGCACGTTGAACGAAAGCGAACTGCTCAACACCATCGAACAGGCGCTCAAACGCGTCCGAAGAACAGCCGGAGGTGCCTAAAAATGACCTTTGTGATCAAGTGTTTGGACTGCGGGCACACTGCACCCTACTTCCCGACTTCCACCCATTGCCCGCGCTGTAACAGCCAGTGGCGGGAGGCTGAATACGATTACGAAACCCTGGCCAAGACCCTGCCCCTGCAATTACCCGGGCGTTCCTTTGACCTGTGGAGATATCGCGAGCTTTTGCCCATCCGCAACCCCAATGCCAGCCTGTCACTGGGCGAAGGCGGATCGCCGCTAATCCAGGCGGTCAACCTGGGGATGATGCTCGGAACGCCGAAACTTTTCATCAAGGATGAGCGCCAGGGACCCACCGGTTCCTTCAAGGACCGGCAGGCAGCGGTTACGATTGCGGCATTGAAGGAAGCCGGCATCACGGAAATGGTGGCAGCCTCCACCGGCAACGTAGCCATTTCCTATTCCGCCTATGCCTCCCGCGCCGGGATCAAGCTATGGGCTTTTGTCACCAGCCTGGTGCCCGCTGTGAAAATGCGCGAGATCGCGCTGTACGGCAGCCAGGTGGTCAAGGTGACAGGCTCCTACGACCAGGCGAAACAAATCGCCTCGGAATTTGCGCGGCAAAGGAATCTTTACCTGGACCTGGGGGCGCGCACGATCACATCCATCGAGGCGATGAAGACCATCGCCTTCGAGATCTCCGAACAACTGACCGCCATTCAAGGCCCACTGGCTTCCAACGGCAAAGACCAGGCCATGTGGCGCACACCGGATTGGTATGTGCAGGCCGTCAGCGGCGGGATGGGGCCGCTGGGCGTTTATAAGGGCTACCGCGAGCTTAAGCAAATGGGCCTGGTCAATCGCATCCCGGCCATCGCGGCGATACAGGTAGAGGGCTGCGCGCCGATGGTCACCAGTTTCAAACAGGGACTCGAAACGGCAACGCCGGTCACCTCGCCCAAGACGCGCATCGAGACCCTGGCGACCGGCGACCCCGGGCGTTCGTATACCCTGCTGCGCGAACGCGTCCTGGCTACCAAGGGCACCTTCGAGAGCGTGACCGATGAAGAAGCCTTCCGCGCCATGCATGCCCTGGCAAAGATGGAAGGCATCTCGGCGGAACCGGCCGCCGCCGCGGCCTTTGCCGGGTTGTTCAAATTGATCCGGGCGGGCGTCATCAAACCGACTGACACGATCGTGGTGAATTGCACCGGGCACACCATGCCCGCCGAAGAATTCATCCTGGGCAGCAACTGGGCGCGGGCTGTGGAATTCCCAACCCAAAAAGAGGAAACGCCGGAGGACGGTTTACTGGCGGCGCTTAACCAGGTGGCGCCAAACCGCTTCCCGCGCGTGGCGATCGTGGACGATACGCCCGAGGCGCGGCGCTTGATCCGGCGCATCCTGCAATCGCAGTGCGATTTCACGATCCTGGAGGCCACCAACGGAAAGGAAGGCATCAGCCTTATTCGACGCGAACTGCCCGACCTGATCATCCTGGATTTGATGATGCCGGAAATGGACGGGTTCGCGGTGATGGATGCCTTGAAAGCCGACCCGAAGACCTCCGAGATCCCGGTCATCGTGGCCACCGCCAAGGAGCTGACGCCCGAAGAAAAGAAACGGCTCGGCACGCAAATCCAGACCCTGATGCAAAAAGGCGATTTTCTCAACGACGAATTTCTCGAAGAAGTTAAAGCGCTCATCAAATGACCTTTCATGATGTCATTGCGAAGCCCCGAAGGGGCTGTGGCAATCTCCTATTATTGCAGGCTCTCTAGGGGTTGCCGTGATTCTGTACACGGATTGGACGGATTTCACGGAAGTGCACGGAAAAATCTTTTAAAAATCCGTGTGATCCGTGTAATCCGTGTACAGGTTTTTGCTTGTGCTCAAATTCGCATGAAACATGACTCGTCTTCATCATGTTTCATGCCTTAAGCTTACAAATGAATCGAGTCAATCCAATAGAGAATGAAAAAAGGACGCACGCAAGGCATCCTGGCCGCGCTTAGTTCCGCGGCCTTCCTTGGAATTACCCCGGTCTTTGGCAAGCTGGCCATCAATTACGGATTCTCGCCGCTGGCCGTGGCCGGTCTGCGCACCAGCCTGGCGGCGGCCCTCATCTTCGTCGTCATGCTTTTGTTTTACCGTCCCTATCTTTATATCTATCCGGTTGGATTGATCGGGTGTTTGCTGGCCGGAGCCATCAACGGACTCGGATCCATCCTCTACTACATGGCGCTCCAACGCTTGGACGCCAGCATCGGCCAGAGCCTGTACCTGATCTATCCGTTCTTCGTGGCAGTCTGGCTGATCCTCGATCACCAGCCGCCCAGCCGGTTGACCATTTTCCGGATGGGGCTGGCCGGACTTTCCATCCTGCTGTTAACCACACTGCCCGGACATCCCGCCGACCCGATTGGCGTGGCGATGATGCTGGGTGCCGCGGCGCTGTACGCCCTGCACCTGCCCATCAACCAACGCGTGTTATACGAGGTGCCCGCGCCGACCGTCACACTTTACACGCTGCTGGCGATGACGCTGGTGGTGATGCCGGCCTATTTGCTCTTCGACCGCCAATGGATCGCGCCGAGCGGATTGTGGTGGCCGGTGATCGGCCTGACGATTGCAACGCTCATTTCACGCCTGGCCTTATTTTTCGGCGTCAAACATATCGGGGGCATGCAGACCGCCCTGCTCGGCTTGGGCGAGCTGCTGGTGACGATCACCTTCAGTTATATCTTTCTGAAGGAGAGCCTGGCATGGACCCAGTGGCTCGGCGCGGCGGGGCTGGGGATTAGCCTGATCTTGGTTCGATTGGAGAAGCCCCAGCCGATCCAATACCACGGCCAAGGCGGCTGGCTATCCTGGATCCGCCCGCCCGATATTTCGCGGAATGCGCCGACGGATATTCCCTGGGGGCCAAATCAGTGATGGGATGGGGATGGGGAATCGTTATTCGATACTCGATATTAGATATTAGATATTAGAAATTGGAGATCACAGAGTCGATGGGATTTTTTAACCACGAAGATATGAAAGTTGGGGCGCACCATGGTGTGCCTTAATCGTTTCATCGCGTGTGCTGCCATCCTAATGTTCCCCTCTCCGCTTGTGGGAGAGGGGTTAGGGGTGAGGGTCGCACAGCACGCCAAAGGCGACCGGGGCGACCACCGTTTATCACAAGTGTTGCATAACACACCCTACCAAGTGCCGTCTCATCCATAAGGTTCCCCTCTCCGCTTGTCGGAGAGGGGTGAGGGGTGAGGGTCGCTATAGTCCACCGCACCTCAAGCGGATGGAAATATGTATGGAAATTGTCATGTTGCCCACAGGTTTACTACCCTATAATTTATACAGGCCAAAATGGAAAATGGTTTTCTTTGCGCCCTTCGCGAGCTTCGCGGTTCAAAAGACTTGCCTGACATTAATTTTAGGGTTTATTCGTGGTATTCGCAAATTCGCGTTAAGGATTTCCCGACTTTGGCAAAGCCATGGCGGACGCAGCTGCAATGTAATCAACGATTTATAAGATGTTCGAAGGCGACTCGATGAGCAAACAAAAGATCATCCCGGCTTTGCGTAACTACCTGTTGGCTGTGCTGATCATGGTGATTGCCAGCGCAATTCGTGCAGTGTTCCTTGCAGGTTTGGGGAGAGGCATTCCCTATGTGATCTATTATCCGGCGGTGGTGTTGGCCGCCTTATTCGGGGGATTATCGGCGGGATTCCTGGCAACCGCTCTTTCATTCTTTTTAACTTTCTTTTGGATCCAACAAGGCTACCTGTCGCCTGCCGAATCGCTGGGCATGGCGATTTTCCTTTTGGGCTGCATCCTGATCACCCTGATCGCCGAACGCTTGCGCCGCACCAATGCAAAACTCCAGGTGGAAGTCGCCGAGCGCAAGCAGGCGGAGACGGCCTTGAAAGATAAGGTGGAAGATCTGCGCCGTTTGGCGACGGTCGTGAGCGACTCGAATGACGCGGTCATCATGCATGATCTCGACGGGAAGATCATGGCATGGAACCGTGGCGCACAAGAGATCTACGGCTATACGGAAGCCGAGGCGCTGGGAAAGAATGTCAGGGAGATTGTGGCGGAGTCTGATCGTGAAGCTGCGCTGACCCTGATCCAGAAAATCAAGCAAGGGGAGATCGTCAAATCATTTGAACTCCGGCGTCTCACCAAGGATGGCCGGGTTTTGGACGTCTGGCTGACCACCACTTTACTGATGGATGAAAAAGGGAGCCCTGTGGCGATCGCCACGACCGAACGCGATATCACCGAGCGCAAGCAGGCGGAAGAAAGCTTGCGCCACAGTGAAAGCCGCTTCCGCCAGATGGCAAATTCCTTGCCTGAACTCGTATGGACTTGCCAACCGGACGGACAGTGCGATTTCCTCAGCCAACAGTGGGTGGACTTTACCGGCATTCCAGAAGAGCCGCAATTGGGTTTCGGCTGGCTGGATCAACTTCACCCCGAAGACCGCCAGACCACTGTGGCTGAGTGGGAGAAGGCGTTCAATTCCGACATGGATTTCCATATGGAATTCAGAATCCGCCGCCATGATGGCGTTTACCGCTGGTTCGACACGCAGGCCGTGCGGGCCCGTGACGAGGCTGGGCAAACCATTAAATGGTTTGGCTCTAATTCCGATATCACCGAGCGCAAGCAGGCGGAAGAAGCCGCGCAGTTCCTGGCCTCCATCGTTGATTCGACGGATGACGCGATTATCGGAAAGTCACTGGACGGCATTATCCTGAGCTGGAATCCCGGTGCAGAAAAACTATATGGATATCCGGCACAAGAGGCAATTGGAAAACCGATCTCGATCATCGCGATTCCCGAGAAGCCCGAGGAGATGCAGGAAATACTGGGAAAAGTCAGCAGGGGCGAAAAGATTGAGTATTATGAGACCGTACGCCTGACCCGGGATGGAAAACGAATTGCCGTCTCGCTGACTATCTCCCCAATTCACGACCTTGATGGAAGGATCGTCGCTGCTTCTACGATCGGAAGAAACATCACCGAGCGCAAGCAGGCGGAAGAAGCGGCGCAGTTCCTGGCCTCCATCGTTAATTCGACAGATGACGCCATTATCGGAAAGTCCCTGGACGGCATTATCCTGAGTTGGAATCCTGGCGCGGAAAAACTTTATGGGTATTCGGCGCAAGAGGCGATTGGAAAACCGATCTCGATCATCGCGCTTCCCGAGCAGCTCGATGAGATGCAGGAAATACTGGGAAAAGTCAGCAGGGGCGAAAAGATTGAATATTATGAGACCGTACGCCTCACACGAGACGGCGAACAAATTGACGTTTCGCTGACTGTGTTCCCGGTTCGAGACCGTGATGGCAGGATCGTCGCAGCTTCCATGATCGGCAGAGACATCACCGAGCGCAAGCAGGCCGAGGAAAAACTCAGGGCGACGGCGGCGGAACTGGGACGCTCCAACCAGGAACTGGAACAATTCGCCTATATCGCCTCGCACGACCTGCAGGAGCCTCTGCGCATGGTCTCGAGTTACATGCAGTTGATCGCCAAACGCTACCAGGGCAAACTGGATTCCGATGCAGATGAATTCATCGCCTATGCGGTGGACGGCGCGCTGCGGATGCAGGAGTTGATCAACGACCTGCTCGCTTTTTCGCGCGCCGGCACGCGCGGCAAACCGTTCCAGCTTATCAACACCGAGGCTGTTTTGAACGCTGCGCTTGAAAATCTCAAGCTGGCGATTGATGAAAACCACGCGCGGATTACACACGATCCCCTGCCCAGCGTGCTGGCAGACGAGTCGCAGCTCGCCCAGGTGTTCCAGAATCTGATCGGCAACGCCTTCAAGTTTCACGGCGAAGAGCCGCCGCGCGTCCACGTATCGGCGCGCAAGACCTCGGGTTTCTGGGAGTTTTCCGTGCGCGACAACGGCATCGGCATTGACCCGCAATTCTTTGAGCGCGTCTTTTTGATCTTCCAGCGCCTGTCCACGCGCGCCGAGCATCCCGGCAGCGGCATCGGCCTGGCGATCTGCAAAAAGATCGTCGAACGGCACGGCGGACGCATTTGGATCGAATCCGTGCCGGGTCAGGGCGCGACCTTCTTCTTTACCTTACCCGCTGCATAATGTCCAACCACCCACATGGCCTTCTCAAAGTCAATGGTGAACCTATGCTTTGTCATTTTTTAACGCGAAGCACGCAAAGCTCGCTAAGATTCTTGTTTTTTCTTCGCGATCTTCGCGCCCTTGGCGGTTCGTTCTCTGATCTTGAGAAAACCATGCAACCACCCAGCCAAAGGAGCGAACTATGAGCAAAGAAATGACCCACAAACCCATCGAAATCCTGCTGGTCGAAGACAACCCCGGCGATGTGCGCCTGACCCAGGAAGCCCTCAAGGAAGGCAAAGTCCTCAACCAAATGGACATCGCCTCAGATGGTGTGGACGCGTTGGCTTATTTGCGCCGCACGGGCAGCCATATCCACGCGACGCGGCCCGACCTGATCCTCCTGGATCTCAATTTGCCGAAAAAGAATGGCCGCGAGGTGCTGGCAGAGATCAAAAGCGATGCCTCCCTCAAACGCATCCCGGTCGTGGTTCTCACCACCTCGAGCGCCGAGCAGGATATTCTCGAAAGCTATGATCTGCACGCCAACGCCTTCATCACCAAACCGGTGGACCTGATCCAATTCATGAACATCATCAAGTCCATCGAAGATTTTTGGCTCACCGTGGTGACCCTGCCTCCCGAAGGAGCGGAATAGGCGCATGCCGCACATGGGTTTATTCCACCAATTTTCTACGGTTTATGCGCGGCATTCGCAACTTCGAGTAATTCGCGTTAAAGATTTCCCGGCTTTGGTAAAGCCATGCAGGCGAACGCGAAGTTTAAGATCTTACAAGTGAACTTCTTGCTTTTTGTGCAAGAATTTTCATCACAGAGAGTCAGAAAGGTTTACAAGGTTTTCCTTTGTGTCCCTTCGCGAAGCACGCAAAGCGTTCGTGACCGCCTGCCCTTCGCACTTTGAGGGTCGTGGTTGAATCTTTTTCGTTCCGGCTTGTCCAGGTTAGGAGTACGTATTTTCAAAACACCTACTCTTGTGATCATACTCCCCTTCCTTCTTAGGGAAGGGGTCGGGGGTTAGGTCCGGGTTAGGGTTTATGCGCGGCATTCGCAAATTCGAGTAATTCGCGTTAAGGATTTCCCGGCTTTGGTAAAGCCCTGAGAAGGAGTTTGAGAAATGATTGATGCACCAATTCGAGTTCTGTTGATCGAAGATAATCCCGGCGATGCACGGCTGATCCGGGAACAACTCGCCGAAGCGGGGACAGCCCAATTCAGGATGGAATTGATCGGCTCATTAGCCGGCAGTTTCACGCGCCTGGACAAGGGAGAAATTGATCTTATCCTTGCCGATCTTGGCTTGCCGGATAGCCAGGGCCTGGATACCCTGGTGCGTTTGCATCAGCGAGCCTCCTCCATTCCGATCATCGTGCTGACCGGGCTTGACGATCAGACGATAGGGGATAAAGCCGTGCTCTCCGGTGCACAGGACTATCTGGTCAAGGGGCAGCCGAACAGCGAAACGCTCGCCCGCGCGATCCGTTATGCCATCGAACGCAAGCGGACGGATGAGGCACTGCTCGCCTCGGAACTCAAGTATCGGCGTCTCTTCGAGTCGGCGAAAGACGGCATCTTGATCCTGGATTATGAGACGGGAACCATTGTGGATATCAATCCATTCCTGCTCCAGTTACTGGGCTTAAAGCAGGAGGAAATTCTCGGAAAGAAGCTTTGGGACTTGGGCTTTTTCAAGGATATTGCTGCCGACCAGGCCGACTTCTTGGAATTACAAAAGAAGGAATTTATCCGTTACGAAAATCTGGCGCTGGAAAGCGCCGACGGACAGCGGAGAAATGTGGAGTTCGTCAGCAACGTTTATTTGGTGAACAGCCACAAGGTGATCCAGTGTAATATCCGCGACATCTCCGAGCGCAAGAAAGCAGCAGAGGCGCTGCAGGATAGTGAAGAGAAATATCGCAATGTAGTGGAGCGAGCCAATGACGGTATCACCATCCTTCAAGACAGACATATCAAATACTGCAATCTGCGATTGGCAGAAATGTGGGGTGGTGCGGTTGAAGAAATCATCGGCACATCGTTTCTCAAGTTTATCCAGCCGGAGGAACTTCCTGTAGTCCTTGATCGCTACAAGCGGCGTATGGCGGGTGAGGAGACCGAATCAACGTATGAGACAGTCCTTAAGCGCAAGGATGGCAGTAAGCTCTTTGCGGAAATAAGTGCAGGGTTGATTAGGTTTCAGGGGAAGTCAGCTGACCTGATCATCGTACGCGATATCACCGAGCGCAAGCAGGCGGAGGAAGCATTGCGCGCAAGAGAGGCGCAATTCCGCTCCTTATTTGAAAATGCCTCGATCGCCATTTGCATCACGGACTTGCAAAGCAACCTGTTGGCTTTCAACGACGCCTTGTTGGAAATGAGCGGTTACGATCGCGCCGAGATCGAAAAGTTCGGCAACGTCGCGGCTTGGTATTACGATCCAAAGCAAAGGGAAGAGGCGCTGGCTCTCTTCAAAAAGCAGGGCTTCCTTAAAAATTTCGAAACGCACCTTAAGCATAAGGATGGCAAACTCTGCTTCGCCTTGCTTTCCCTCACCCACACTATCTTTGATGGAAAGCCCTGCATCCAGGCCACGGCACTGGACATCACCGAGCGCAAGCAGATGGAGCAGGCTCTCCAGCAGAGTGAGGAACGCTTCCGCGTTATCTTTGAAAAGGCAAACGATGGAATTACCATTGCAAATGAAAACGATGAATTCCTCGTGGTTAATCAGCGCCTTTGCGATATATTGGGCTATAGCCGCGAGGAACTTTTGAAGATGCGAGTTCCAGACATTCAGGACCCGGAAGCCAGGCAACCTGGAGATGTTCTCAAGAACGAGTTGGCTCGACATGGTACTGCCGTATTTGAAGCATTGGATCTCCATCGCAGTGGGCGCCGCATACCAGTAGAAATCAGTGTTGGGCCCATTGAACTGCCTTCAGGCAGATTTTATGTTTCTGTTATACGTGATATTACCAAGCGCAAACAGGCCGAGGAAGCGGTGGCGGAAGAACGTAATCTCCTGCGCACGCTGATAGACAACTCGCCAGACTACATTTATGTAAAGAATTCCGGAGGTCGGTTTGTCGTGGCCAACACGGCCGTGGTGCGTCAGATGGGATTTGCATCTGAGGACGAGCTTGTTGGAAAGTCGGATTGGGACCTCTTTCCACGTGAGCTGGCGGCGCGATACTATGCTGACGAACAGAAGATGATACAGTCTGGCGAGAGGCTGTACGATTACGAGGGCCCTACCACGGACGCGAACAAGGAAGAGAAAGATAGGTGGGTTTCGACGGCCAAAGTGCTTCTCCGGGATACTCAAGGCAAGATAACGGGGTTCGTGGGCATTGGCCGCGATATCACCGAACGAAAGCAGGCTGAAGAAAGACTGGCTCAGGATCGTACCCTGCTCCGCACGCTGATTGATAATATACCCGATCGTATTTATGTGAAGGACACGCAGGGACGCAAGCTCATTTCCAATATTGCGGATTGGCAGGGGTCGGGCGGGAAGACCATGGAAGATGTGGTGGGAAAATCGGACTTTGATACCTACCCTCCTGAACTGGCTGCCAGGTTTTGGGCTGATGATCAATCCGTTCTTGATCTGGGGATGCAGATCATAGCCCGCGAAGAACCCGGATTGAAAAGCCAGGGCAAGCCAATATGGATAATGACCACCAAAGTGCCATTGCGGGATGGCAATGGGAAAATCACAGGACTCGTGGGCGTTGGCCGGGATATTACAGATTACAAACAGGCTGAAGAAAGACTGTCCGCCTCCGAGACCGAACTGCGCGCCCTGTTTGCCGCCATGCAGGATGTGGTGTTGGTGATTGACCACGACGGCATCTACCGCAAGATTGCACCCGTCAATCCCGCTTTGCTGGTCATCCCCGCGGAGGAATTGCTCGGCAGGTCCCTGTCGCAGATCTTCCCCGCGGCTGAAGCGCAGCGATTTCTGCTCGTTCTGCGCGAAGTGTTGGCCACCCGGCAATTGGCACAGATCGAATACCAACTTCAGATCGGCGGGCAGACGAAATGGTTCTCCGCCAACATCACGGCCATGTCCGAAGAACTGACGCTCTGGGTGGCGCACGATATCACCAACCGCAAGAGTGACGAACAGACCATAAAGGAGCATCTTGCCGAGCTTGAAACGCTTTATAAAAGCGGCCTGGCATTGGGTCAGCTCTTGTCACCCAAAGAGATCGCACAGAAGGTTATCGAGCTGATGAGCTTGGAATTGGACTGGCACCATACGACAATCCGCCTGTATCACCCGCAAGACGAGAGCCTGGAACTGCTGGCTTTCAACCTGCCGGCCCAAATGAGCACGGCGGAATTCCACAGGATCGAGGAACGATTCAAGACCTTGGTCACGAAGGTTGGCGACGGCGTGAGCGGCTGGGCAATCCAACACCGCCAGGCTGTGCGCATCGGCGATTTGTCGCATGATTCTCGCTATATCGAAATCGAACCCGATCTGAATTCGGGCATGTATATCCCTCTGCAAATAGGAGATCGTATCGTGGGCGTGGTCAGCATCGAAAGCGAACTCCCCGAGGCTTTCACCGCTTCAGATGAACGCCTGATCAGCACGCTGGCCAATCAAGCCGCGGTCGCGCTCGAAAACGCGCGCTTGCATGAGGAGACCCTGCGCCAGTTGAAACAACTCCAGGCTTTGCACGCCATTGACCAGGCCATCACCGGAACTTTTGACCAGCGCATCATCCTCGATATTTTATTGACCCACACCCTCAGCCAGTTGAACGCAGACGCCGCCGCCATCTTTCTGACCCAGCCTCATCAACGGCAAATCCTGCAATACACTGCCGGCAAAGGCTTCCTGACTCATATCGTCGAGATAGCCAGCTTGAAATTAGGAGATAGTATTGCCGGTGAAGCCGTGCTGAAACGGGAGAGGGTCCACGTTCGTGAGTCTGAGGAGAGAGGGCCGCAGCCGCTCCTTTCCAAACTCTGGACGGGGGAGGGCTTCAAGTCCATGGATGCCGTCCCCTTGATCTCGAAGGGGGAAGTCAAAGGGATAATGAGCGTTTTTCATCGCAAAGAATTCACCCCCGACCCGGCCTGGGGCGATTTTCTTGAAACTCTGGCTGAACGGGCAGCCATCGCCATTGATATCACGCAATTGTTTGAAAACCTCCAGCGCGCCAATATGGAACTGGCTGTGGCTTACGAAGCCACCATTGAGGGCTGGTCGCAGGCCATGGACTTGCGCGATAAAGAGACCGCCGGCCATACCCAGCGCGTGACCGGGATGGCCGTCCAATTGGGAAAAGCCATGCAGCTCAGCAATGATGAAATCACCCGCATGCGGCGCGGCGCCCTCCTGCACGATATCGGCAAGCTGGGTGTGCCCGATCACATCCTGTTCAAGACCGAAAAGTTGACCGATGAAGAATGGCTCATCATGAAGAAGCACCCCGAGTTCGCTTACGATATGCTCCACCCCATTGCCTATCTGAACCTCTCCCTGGATATCCCCTACAGCCACCACGAGAAATGGGATGGCACGGGTTATCCTCAAGGCTTGAAGGGGCAGCAGATCCCATTGGCGGCCAGAATATTTGCGATCATTGACGTATGGGATGCGCTGACCAGCGACCGTCCCTACCGCAAGGCCTGGAGCAAACCGGAGACCCTGCAATACCTCCGCGAGCAGAGCGGAATATATTTCGATCCCGAAGTGGTGGATGCTTTCCTGAAAGAGTTTGCCAATGAATGAGGGATAGGGGATGGGGGACGGGCTTTCGCAAAGGCGGAGAGAGAACCGCAAAGTAGAGAGCGAACCGCGAAGCAACGAAGAACGCGAAGTCTAAAAGGTTTTCTTTGCGGCGTCCCCCTTGCTCAAGCCGCCGTCCTCGGCGGCGGGGACGTTGCCGAAAGCATAAACTTGCAAAGCAATTGGGGTTTCAAGAAAGAATTTCTTCGATTTTTGTTACATCAGAAAGAATATGTTTTACTCCAAGAGCCTCCGCCTGGGCTTTTGAAAGCAGACCGGTCAGGACGACCACCGGTTCAATACCGGCATTTTTCGCCATTAACACATCGCTTTTTGCATCGCCAACAAATAGGGTTTGTCTATTGGAGACTCCCTGCGTTTTAAGAATTAATTGAAGCATATAAGGGTCTGGTTTTGATTTTCCAACAGAAACATCGCCAACCGATACGATTTGATCAAAGACATTTGGAATATGGAATTTAGGCATGATCTTATCTTTTATCATGTCGGGTTTATTCCCGGACGCAACAGCAAGTTTATATTTTTCTTTTAGTCGGATTAACAATTCGTTGACACCCTGCATTTCCTGCAGCGAATCGACAAAGGCATTGCCATAAAATTCTTTTTCATAAAAAACTTTGGAAGCTTTTTCCATGAGATTTAAATTTTCTTTTAGCAGTTCCCTTAATATGCGGTCAATACTGCCCCACGTATTTTCTATTCTTTTATCGATCTCTTTTTCGTCCAGCACTATTCCTAATTCTTTCAAAGTCTCCTTATAGCAATGATAGTATCCCTCTTTTGCGCCAAATATAATTACATCATCCCAATCGAAGATAATAAGTTTAATCATTCATTAGCCCGTTTCCTGCCATCGACTGAATTCTTCTGCTGTCATCCCAAGGATGACTTCATCGAAGAATTCACCTTTCGCAAAGATCATGCGGCGGAGTTTGCCTTCTTCTTGAAAGCCGAGTTTCTTGTGCAATGCAAGCGAGCCTTCATTGAAGGCATGAATTGTCACATTGACCTTCTGATATCGCAATTCATGAAAGTCATCATCCCACTCGACGAAGTATTTCCAATCTTCGAGCTTGACAGCACGCAACCGAATTGATTTTCCCTGCTAGAAACTTCTCATCGAGGTAAGAGCCTTTCTGCCATCGAATATCTAATATCTGATATCTAATATCGAATTTCTAATATCTAATATCGAATTTCTAATATCTCTTATCCTTTACTTTTCTCCCTCATAGAAATAGCCTGTACCTCGCACACTGGCCACGCGCTCGGAGAGAGCCGGGAATTTTTCCAACTTATGGCGCAGGCGGCTGACCAGCGGGCGCAAAATCTCGGGCGCTTCACGCTGGGAGGTGTCATAGCCCTGAACCAGCAGGACCAGCTCACGATGAGAAAATACCTTGCCGGCATTCTCCATCAGGATGTGCAGGAGACGGCCTTCGGCGGGTGTAAGATGCTCGATCTTTTTCCCGGCACGGATTTGCCGCCGGGAGAGATCCACGACGGTGCCATCCTTTAGTTTATATTCAATGGCGGTCTCATCTATTTCAGGGATTTCCCCCGAACTGCTCTTGGCCTGTAACTTGGCGGCGCGGCGCGCCAGTCCCTTCTTGACGCTGGCAATGACCTGGGCCGGCGGAGCAGGCTTGATCAGGTAATCATGGATGCGGAGACGCAAGGCCTGGACGGCAGACTCCGTGGAGGCAAAGGCGGTCAGCAAAACCACCTCGGTATCGGGAGCCAATTGATTGACCACCTGTACTACTTCCAAACCGTCCATGCCGGGCATGCGCAAATCCACGATCATCAAATCAATCGGATGCGTGCGGACATACTCGACGGCGGCCTGCCCATTGGGCGCGGAGGCGACATTGTAGCCTTCCAATTTCAGAATATCGGCCAGGGATTGACGCGCCACATTCTCATCGTCCACCACAAGTATATTGGATTTCATTTACGACCTCCTGTTGGCAGCAAAAGTCTGAAGCACGCGCCGCGCCCATGCTCGGCCAGCAATTCCAGGCTGCCGCCATGAGCTGTGACGATATTATAGCTGACGGTCAGGCCCAAGCCGGTGCCGCCCTCCTTGGTGCTAAAGAAGGGTTCGAAAATATTCTTCTGTTGATCCACCGGAATGCCGGGGCCGTTATCCTGAAATAGAATCTCGACCTCCTCATCCACAGGCCGGCCGGTGACGGTTAAATGACCGCCGCCGGGCATGGCGTCAAAGGCATTCAGGATCAGATTGATGAAAACCTGCTGAACCTGGCTTTTCACCGCCATGATGGAGGGCGTGGAGGGGACCCAATTGACCTTGACGCGAATCACGCGTTCCGAAAGCTGTTTTTGCATCAAATTCAAAACATAATTCAACAATTCCTGGAGATTCACAAGCTCAGGGCTGGCCGCGCCGGGGCGATAAAAATCCAACATGCGGCGGACGGTGAGCGAAAGGCGTTCCAGTTCCGTCCGGGCCAGTTCGAAATATTCCTTGCGTTTCTCTTCCGGCACATCTTCACGACCGGCCAGGTGCAGGCAATTCTGCACGGACTGCAAGGGATTGTTTACTTCGTGGGCGATGGAGGCGCTCAAGCGCCCGGCGGCGGCCATCTTCTCGGCCTGCAGCAAGGCGGTCTGGGATTCCTCGATCTTGCGCACATAGGCGCGCTGTTCATCATACAGGCGCGCATTTTCGAGGGCGGCCGCGCTCTGACGGGCCAGGATTTGGAACATTTCGAGGTCAGCCTCGCTAAAGGGTAATTCGTTGGGGTCGCGCGCCGCGAACAAAATGCTGCGCGAACCGGGGCTGACAATGGGAGCAAACATGGCCGCGCCCAAACCCGCCTTATGCAGGCGGGCCTGCAAATCGGAATTCCCGGGGCCAACGGCATTGATCAGGATCGGAGCGCCGCCCGCATCCGCCTGGATCAAAAAGTCGGTCAAGGTCTTTCCAATGCTGCTCATAACAACAAACCGGCCCCCCGCCTCCGAATATTGATAATAAGCGGCGTGCCTGCAGCGCAGCTGCCCCAGCACGGCATTGATGATCAGATCCAACAAGGAGTCCTGGCGGGTCTCGGAAAACAAAGATTCGGTGATCGTGAACAAAGGCCGCAGGGCATTAATGCGCGCCGCGTCACGCTTTTGCTGGCTATCCGAAAAAGCCAGTTTAACCGACTGGAGTAACTCTTCACCGTTTTGAAAAGGCTTGAGCACCAGCCCATCCACACCCTGGCGGAGGGCACGAATGGCCGTTTCGACCGTGCCGAAACCGGTCATGACCAGCACCGCCAAATCGGGCTGAAGCTGGCGGGCGAACTTGATCAATTCAAAGCCATCCACCTCGGGCATGCGAATGTCGACCAGCAACAGGTCGGCGGCGTGTTCTTTGAGCCAGTCCATGGCCTGGGTTGGATCCGTCAGGGCATGAACCATATAGCCGGCGCGCCCGAGCAACCGTTTGCAAAGCAGGACGATGCCCGGTTCGTCATCCACAACCAAAATTGTGATCAGACCCATATTCATAGAAGTTTACAAAGGAAGCCAGACGGTAAAAAGCGAGCCTTTACCGGGCGAACTTTCCACCTCGATTGTACCGCCATGATCGGTCACAATACCATAGGTCACAGAAAGCCCGAGACCCGTGCCGCCCCGATCCGCCTTGGTGGTAAAGAACGGCTCGAAGATGCGATCCTTGTTCTGCACTTCGATCCCCACGCCGCTATCCTTGACTGCCACCGTGATCCAGTTCCGATTATCCCGCTGCCTGACCAAGGTTTGAATATCGAGACTGCCGCCGTCCGGCATGGCCTGCAAGGCGTTATGAATGAGATTAAGAAAAACCTGTTTCATCTGGTTGCTATCCACAGAAACCCAGGGCGCGTCCTTGACCCATTCCAGGGAAAGCTGTACCCCGCTGGTATGGATCAAGTGGCGGGTAAGCATCAAGACCTCCTCGATGATCTCATTGATATCCACATTGGAGCGGGTCCGTTCGCCCTGGCGCGCAAAGTCCAGCAGGCGCCTGACGACATCGCGGGCGCGGCGGGCCTCCTTGAGAATTAATTCCAGGTCGGCGCGGTGAGGGGTATCCGTGGAGGTCTCATCGAGGATCAGCTCCGCGAAACCGGTGACCGTTGTCAGGGGATTATTCAACTCATGGGCAATGCCGGCGGCCATTTCTCCGACGGCCGCCAGCTTGGCGGCCTGCAGAAGCCGCCGTTCCGTATCCTGTTGAGCGGCCATGCGCGCCTTCAATTCAACCTGGGCGGCACGCAGTTGACGAACCGTTTCCAATTGCTGCTCATATTGATCGGCGCTGGAAACCACCGCAGCGAGGACACCGGCAAGAGCCTCCATGGCCATCAAATCGGTATTCGTAAACGCATTCTGCCGGCTGCTCTCCACATCAATAATGCCAAGAACCTGTTCCCCATCCTTGAGAGCCACACATATTTCCGAGCCTGGCTTCCAACCGCGCAGCGATCTATGCAGCTTATCGCCGGCGATATCATTAATGAGGATATTCACACCGGTGTTGAAGACACGACCGGTAACCCCCTGGCGGGCAGGGTTCTCCTCCTGCTCCAACTGGGTGCGAACAATCGGGGCGCTGGAGCCGCCCAGCCCCAGAATGGGAGGCTTTGCGCCATCCGCAACGAGCATCACGCCGGCCAATTCGTAGCTGAAATACTGAGCGACGAGATCGGCGGTAATTTGAGCAATCTCGGTCTTGTTGTTCAAGCCAATGACCTGCTGGACAACCTCATGAATCAAGCCGAGATTGCTGGCGCGGGCCTCGGCCTCTTCGCGCAGACGGCCATACTCGATCAGCCCGGCCAAATAGCTGGCAATGAACACCATCAAATGTTCATCGTATTGGGTAAAGGCCGCCGGGCGCAGGCTCTCGAGAGAAAGCAGACCGACCATATGCCCGCGATATTTGAGCGGCACGATCAAAGCAGAACGGGCCTCGGAATAAAAAGGCTTGAAGTCAGCAGGCGAGGAATCATCGAGACGAAGGGAGCGGCTGCTTTTCAAGAAGGCGGAGGCGGGATGACCGGCAAGCGCCGCGCTCTGAATGGTGAAGCGGCCCTCGCGGTTGAAAAATTCACGCATCAGCCGCTCATCCGCCGAGGGAATATAAAGTGAAATCAATTCGGTCGAGAAGGAACGGGAAAGGAGACCAAAGACGCGGCGGGCGATCTGATCCAGGTTCTGGGCGGAGGAGATGGTCAAGGCAAAATCGTTCAACATGCCAAGCCGCCGCAAGTGATTGGTCAACTCGGAAAAGGTGACGATCACTTCCACCGATGAAGAGATGCGCAGGGCGATCTCGTGCAGGCGCGACCACTCCCCCTGATCCAGTTCCGAATGACGCCACAGCGCCACAGCGCCGATCAAGCGTTTCCCCACGATCAGGGGAAAGCAGCACCAAATCCTTGAATTGGGCTTCATGGCCGGATGAGGAATTTGACCCCACTCTGCAGCCTCCCTTGTAATCGCAATTTCGGTACGTGTGCGATTCAGATGACGGAGCAGAGAATTCGTATCAATGGAAAGCGAAAGTTCGTTCCGATTAGGGTCGTTCCATTGCGAGACGATATCCAAAGTATCGCCGCGCCGGATGGCCAGCCAGGCGCCCTGCGGGTTGACGGGGCGCACAAAATTTGCCAGAACGCGGTCGAGGGCGCGCGGCATGTCGTAAGACAATTCGGCCTGCACATCGGGCAGGAATTCATCCACAACCGGCGGAGGCTCCGAGGCGACCCACTCCGAGACAAGCCGCCAAAGATCGCGGCCATTTTTCGACAATTGACGACATCCAACCAGGAGAGCCTGGGAAGATTTCGGGACAGGGAAAACGTAAAGCCTGGAGGCCTTTAGTTTTGCGGACTGAGGCAAGGTCAAGGGCCGCAGCGCGCCGCCGTTCAAAGCGCCCGCCAGTTTGTTCGCGGCCGAATCCTGATCGAGAAAATCATTCAGCGCACGCAGCGCAGGTTTGGATAAATGATGGGAAGTGTGAATCAACCACTGACCGCCCTCACGCCGGGCCAGTGCGGCCCAGTCTGCACCGCTCAAACGGCAAGCTTCCTTAAGATGCGCGTCCATGGTTAAGATTATACAGCACCCTCGGATGGTACAATAGGTTTTTAAATGACCGACTTAATTGTGATCGGCGGCGGCCTGGCTGGCAGTGAAGCCGCCTGGCAAGCCGCGCAGCACGGCTTGAACGTGGAACTGTACGAGATGCGCCCGGCGCTCACCACCGGCGCACATGAAACCGATTACCTGGCCGAACTGGTATGCTCGAATTCACTCGGCTCCAACCAACCCGACCGCGCCTCCGGCGCGCTGAAAAACGAATTACGGCGATTAGGCTCGCTGCTTTTGGAATGCGCAGAATCCGCCGCACTGCCAGCCGGTTCGGCCCTGGCGGTTGACCGTGAATACTTTGCGCGCAGCGTCACCGAGCGGATACAAAACCACCCGCGCATAAAAACCATACGCAAAGAAGCCACCGAAATCCCAAGCGGCCTGACGGTCATCGCCTCCGGTCCATTGACTTCACAGGCGCTGTCGCAAAAAATCGCCGAATTAACCGGCGAAGATCACCTCTTTTTCTTCGATGCCATCGCGCCGATCGTGGCTTATGAGTCGATCAATATGAAGACCGCCTTCCGCGCCTCGCGCTATGGGAAGGAAGATAACGATGAAGGCGATTACATCAACTGTCCCCTGAACAAGGAGGAATATTACGCCTTCATCGAAGCCCTGCTCCACGCAGAACGGATCAAATTGCGCGCCTTCGAAGAGGCCATGCGCGGCGGAGTCAAGGCGGGACATTTCTTCGAAGGCTGCCTGCCGATAGAGATCATGGCGGAACGCGGAAAGGACACGCTGGCCTTCGGCCCGCTGCGGCCGGTGGGACTCAGCGATCCACGCGTGGGAAAGAGGCCTTTTGCGGTGGTTCAATTAAGACAGGATAACCTGGCAGGAAATCTTTATAATTTGGTCGGTTTTCAAACCAACCTGACCTATCCCGAACAGAAACGCGTCCTGCAAATGGTGCCGGGCCTCGAAAACGCGGAGTTCATCCGCTACGGCCAAATGCACCGCAACACGTTCATCGCCTCGCCCAAACTGTTAAAACCCACGCTGCAATTTAGCAAACGCGATAACCTTCTCTTCGCAGGACAACTGACCGGCGTCGAAGGCTACATGGGCAACATTGCAACAGGGTTACTGGCGGGATGGAACGCGGCACGCATCCATAAAAACCAAAAGCCGTTGGAATTCCCGCAAACCACCATGCTCGGCGCACTATGCCACTATGTGACCCACGCGCACCTCAAGGATTTCCAGCCGATGAAAGCCAATTTTGGGATCATGCCCCCGCTCGAAAGCCCAAACCGCGTTGGCAAACGCGAGCGCGGCAAGGCCTATGCGGAGCGTGCCAGCGTGGACATCGAAGCCTTTCTGAGCCGGCATGAATAAACGAGCCATCGCGATCTATTTAACAGCCATCGGAATCCTGCTGGTATTGATATCCGGCTGGTATATGCGGGCGTTCATCCAGGAACAGCAGACGGCTTCCATCAAATTCGACGGGGAATGGGCCCTGGAAGATGTAAAAACCCAGGTGGCATTCGGGCCGCGCATCCCGGGATCGGACGCACACGCCAAAATCCTGGGATGGATGCGCAGCGAACTGGAATCGGCCGGCTGGCAGGTGCAAATCCAGCAATCCGAAGCGCTGGGACACCCGATCCAGAACCTGCTGGCCTATCGCACGCTTGAACCGCCGCAAATCCTATTGGGAGCACACTATGATTCGCGCCTATGGGCCGATCGCGATCCCGACCCGGCAAAACAGCATGAACCTGTACCCGGGGCAGACGACGGCGCATCGGGCGTGGCCGTGCTGCTGGGACTGGCGCACACACTGCCCAAAAATTCCGTACCCGTCTGGCTGGTCTTCTTCGATGTGGAAGACAACGGCAACATTCCGGGCTGGGACTGGCTTTTAGGATCAAAGGCCTTCGCGGCGAACATGACCGCAAAGCCAAAGGAGATGATCCTGGTGGACATGGTGGGCGGGGAAAACCTGAGCCTGCCCATCGAAGGAAACTCCACGCCCGCGTTAAGTAATTCCATCTGGCAAACCGCGGCCGGGATGGGCTACAAGGATATTTTCACCACGCAAACCAAGTATGATATCGAAGACGATCATATCCCGTTCCTGCAGGCTGGCATCCCGGCGGCAGACATCATTGACATTGATTATCCGTACTGGCACACCACAGCCGACACACCCGATCACGTCACGGCGCGCAGCCTGCAAATCGTCGGCGACGTACTATGGACGTGGATCACCAGGCAAAACCTTCAATCAAAATGAAATTATCAAAAGACGTTTCTCAGCGTACACTTGGATATAGCTTTTCCCGAAGTCTGGAGACTTCGGACTCCCACGACAGAAAGCCATGAAGGCACAGGAACTTCTTGCCCAAATCCGCCCGCTCTGGTTACAGCGCGTGTCACAAAGTTTGACGCGTGCTGCTGGCGCGCGTGAAGCGTTCCAGGATGAACTGAACCGGTTCTTCGACGGGCTGGAACAGGCTGTGATGACGGGCAACCCGGCCTGGCTCGACCCGGCCATTTATGAATGGACCGGCTCGCCCACCTCTCGGACCTGCAGCAAAACCAGCAGAATGTCTCGCAGATGCTGAACAGCATCATCACCATTACAAACGATATCGCCATCGAGAATCTTTCGGAACAGGATGCGCTCGACCTGCTCTCCACCATCACGCCCATTTACACCTACGGGCTGGAAAAAATCGCCCGGCTGGAAATGGAAGCGCGGGTCGCTTACATCACCAAGGAACTGGTGGAAGTGAGGCAAACGCTCGAAAAACTGGACCGCTCGAAATCCAATTTCATTTCCGTGGCCGCGCACGAACTCAAGACGCCATTGACCCTGATCGAAGGTTATGCGGCCATGATGCGCGACCTGGTGGCACAAAACGGAAACAAACAAATCGACACGCTTCTGAGCGGAGTGAATATCGGCATCAGCCGCCTGCACGAGATCATTAACGACATGCTGGATGTGTCATTGATCGACAACGACCTGCTTTCGCTTAACCTGCAGCCGCTCTGGATCAACCAACTGCTCAACCTGCTCAAGCGGGAAATGGAACCCGTCATCGAAGAACGGCGCCAGACCCTGGAGATCAGAGATTTCCCCGGAGGCGAAACGTGGATCTATGCAGATCCCGAACGCCTGTATCAGGCTTTCAAGAACGTTATTTCCAATGCCGTCAAGTTCACGCCGGACAAGGGGCAAATCACCATTGACGGCCGAAGCCTGCCGGGCTTCATCGAAATCACCATTACCGATACCGGCATTGGAATTTCGCCTGAAAACCAGAGCGAGATCTTCGAAAAGTTCGGCCAACTGGGAAGGATCAACCTGCATTCCAGCGGGAAAACCAAATTCAAAGGCGGGGGCCCCGGCCTGGGTTTGCCCATCACACGTGGTATCATCGAAGCGCACGGCGGAACGATCTGGATTGAATCAACGGGCTTCGATGAAGAAAAATGCCCCGGCTCGACATTCCACATATTGCTGCCGATCCGCACGGAACGCATTGACCCAAAGATCGCCAAGCTATTCAGCAAACTAGAGAAGCAAGCATCCGAACCTGATGTCAAAGAGAATCCCCCAACCCACACACCCCCCGCGTGAACGCGCCTTTTTAGTGGGCGCCGAGCTGCGCAGTCAAAAAACATTTCTATCCCTGGAAGACTCGCTTACCGAACTGGCGCTCCTGGCCGATACGGCCGGGTTCGAGGTAACAGGCGAACTGACACAAAAGCTCGACCATCCATTCGTGGGAACGTACATCGGCCCCGGCAAAGTGGCCGAACTCAAGGCGCTGAGCGAAGAAACCCTCTCGCAACTCGTTTTATTCGACGATGAACTATCCCCGCGCCACCAGCGCGAATTGGAAGAAGCGTTGGCCCCCAACTTGCGAGTGCTGGACCGCACCGGCCTGATCCTGAATATCTTCGCGCAGCACGCCCATACGGCAGAAGGAATGCTGCAAGTGGAACTGGCGCAATATGAATACCTGCTGCCACGCCTGACCGGACAATGGACGCACCTGGCGCGGCAGGCAGGCGGCGGAGGCGGACGCGCCGGCTCGGTCGGCGGGGTGGGTCTGCGCGGCCCGGGCGAAACGCAATTGGAAGTGGATCGGCGTTCAGTCCGGGATCGAATTGCACACCTCAAGCGCGAACTGGAAAAAGTGCGCGCACACCGAATGCGCTATCGCTCGCAGCGCAAGCGCGCGCGCATCCCAACCATCACCATCGTCGGGTATACCAACGCCGGAAAATCCACGCTGTTGAACCAACTGACCAAATCGGATGTGTATGTGGCGAACCAGCTATTCGCAACGCTGGACCCGACCACGCGCCGCATCGAACTGCCGGGCGGTTACCAGGCCCTGCTGACCGATACGGTGGGCTTTATTCAAAAGCTGCCCACGGCACTGGTGGAGGCCTTCCACGCCACATTGGAAGAAATCACGGAAGCCGACCTGCTCTTGCACATCGTGGACATGTCGCACCCCAACGCATTGAATCAATATCAATCCGTCCAGAAAACGCTGGAAGAAATCGGGGCGGGACACATCCCAACCGTGACGGCGCTGAATAAAATAGACCGGCTCAAACAGCCCGAGGCGGCGCGCGAGACAACCAGGCAGTACCCGAAGGCCATCGCCATCTCCGCACAAAAAGGAACGGGCTTGCCGGAGCTTTTGGAACTGATCCAAAAAGAATTATACGAAACCTATACACCCATCCTGGTGCGATTGCCCTACCAACAAGGGGCGTTGATCTCGCTGTTCCATGAAGCGGGCCAAGTGGAGCGCATCGAGCATGAGCGCGGCGGCGTCCTGATGCAGGGGCGGATCCCCGGACGGTTGGCCGCCCAATTCTCCGCCTGGCAAACCACAACCCATCACCAGCCGGAACCGGAAGAAGAGGAAGAGGAAGCGTAATGTCGAAATTGCTGGATATCCTTTCAGAATACCTGGCGCACCGTAAAGGGCTTTTGCCGCTGATCGGCATCATTTTCATCATCGTGAACCTCATCCTGCAATTCACACCCGCGCCACTCTGGCTGACAAGCTCCAACCTGCTGCTGCATATCGGACTCATCATTGCGATCATTGGGTTAATGCTGGCATGGGCGCTCTAAAAGAAGATAACGCACAAAGCAGCAAAAAAGAAAAGCAAATTTGGGCAGGCATCTTCATCGCCGGACTGATCCTCGGCTTGATCCTGCGCTTTTATCTGGCAACGTTCGCCCAAACCCCCGGCCATGGTGATCCGGCGTTTTACTATACATTGGCCAAAAATATCGTAGATGGCAGAGGGCAGGTCATTGATTATGTGGTTTATTTCTTCGAGGGGCTGGTACCGATCACGCATTACAGCAATGATTTTTGGAATCCGCTGACTTCCTTCCTGCTCAGCATTCCCATGAGCCTGCTGGGGAAATCCGTCTTCAACGCCCTGCTGGCTTCCATCACGATCAGTTTAATCCCGGCACTGACCGCCAACCTGGCCGGTAAAAAGTTTTCAGGCTTGGAATCGGTGGCCGTCTGCGCGGGGGTATTGACCTTTTTCGCACCCTATCAACTCTGGATTTCGGTCACCACGGATGCCAACATCTTCTTTGGGGCATTCGGGGCGCTGGCGCTGTATCTCACCATCCGAGGCTTCAACCAGCCGCGCTATTTTCTGTTGGCGGCCATCAGCAGCGGGCTGGCACATTTCACCCGCCAGGATGGGATCTTGCTTCTGATCGCATTGGAAGGAAGCATATTGTTCGCGCCCATGCCGTGGAAGCAGAAGATATATTTTGGACTGGGGGCGGCCGGCATCCACCTGGCAGTCCTTTCCCCGATGCTCCTAAAGAACTATGCCATGCTGCATACGTTCCTGCCCAAGGGACCCTCCAGCACGATGTTCCTGACGGATTACGAAGACTTCCATGCCTATGGCAAGACATTGACTTTGGATACATTACGGGCCACCTGGGGAATCAAAGGAATTCTGGACAATCGAATCCATGTCGCGATCGACAACCTGCTGACCCTGAATAACTTTCTAGACCCGGTGCTTACCGTCCTTACTCTCCTGGGGTTGGCAGACATCTTTATCATCCAAAGAAAAACCGAAAAGAGCAGGTTCCTGCTCCCGGTGCTGCTCTTCGCAGGACTGGAGTATTTCTTTTATTCGTTCATTGCCAGCTTCTCCGGCCCCGGCTCACTGCCCAAGAGCCTGGCAATTCTGATCCCTTTCATCGCGGTGGTTATCTTCGATTTGTTCAGCCGGTATCTGAAAATAAAGCCGCTATTCATCCTGGCTTCGATGGCGCTGATCGCCTACTGCGGTTATCGAGGCTTTTCACTAAATTACAACTACAACACATACTATGATAAAGAATACAAATCTTATACGGCCATAAAAGACAGCATCCTGCAGGATGCAAAACAGAGGGCGGAAGACCCGGGGGACATCGTCATTATGGCAAGGGATGTTTGGGATGTATATGAAGGCACCGGCTTCAAAGCGGTCATGATCCCGAACAATAATTTGAACACCATTTATTTCGTAGCCCAGCATTACAACGCCGAGTACCTGATCCTGCCCGCGCCGCGCCCGGCTTTGCAGGGAATATTTACGGGTCAAAAGCCAGATCCGAGGTTTACATGGGTGGCGAGCATTCCCGGAACTGATTACAAGGTGTATCGAATTGTATTCAGTCCGTGAGGGGGAAGAAATAAAACGAAAAAAGTAAAAAGAAAAACGTAATAAGAACAACCTATAAGACAACCTCCCATAACCTGAGCAGCAGCCTTATCCTTTTTGACTTGTTAGACTTTTTAGACTTCTTAGACTTCTTAGACCTGTTAGACTTCTTAGACCTGTTAGACTTGTTACGGAACAATGTATTTCAGGATCGGGATCTTTTGAATACCCAGGATGACGCCGAGGCAGAGGATGAAGGTGACAACAGCGACCAGGGGCATCACAAACAGGGTTGCGCCGGTTTGCAAGAACGGGAGGCTGGGGGCCAGATACTGGCTGAATACATCCATCACAAGCACATGTAATAAGTAAATTCCGAAGGCTGTACCCCCAAGCGGGACAAGCCAGCGCTGTAAGGAGGACGGAATCCAATGATCCAAAGATTTCAAAAGCACAAACGAGGAGGCGGCCATCAGGATGACATTCAACGCCAGATACTGTTCATAGAACTGGTCATACTTGGGCGATTGCATCCCAATGTAAATGGCAAAAAATGTGAAAATGAAACTGAGAACCAGAACAAGCGCAGACCATAACACAAGCCGCCGGGTAAGGGGAAGGCCATTCAGGAAAAAGCCAAGCACAAAATAGCCAATGTAACCGGTCAGAAAGGGGAATTCAAAATTTACAAGGATCGAAAATTGTTCATGGAGGATGCCGAATATGGGGACGGCCACAAGCCAGGCCCCGCAGAAATATAATAGATCCCTTCGGCTGGCGCGGGCGGTGAAGACACGCAAGATGGGCGTGGCCACATATAAACCGATCAACGAATAGAAGAACCACAGGTGGGCGGCGCGCGGACTGCTGAGGGTTTTAACGGTCCCGACCCACAAAAATGAAAAAACACCGGTCACCGACGAGGTGTTATTCCAATAATAATAAAGGAGGGACCAGATAAAAAACGGGATCAATACTTTCAAGGCGCGCTTGCGGAAAAAGACACCCAGCGGTTCTTCTTTCGCGAGCAGCAACATGCCGCTCAACATGAAGAACAAAGGCACTGCCGCGCGGGTGATGGTGTAATAAAAAATCTGCGCCCAGAATGTCCCTTTCCCCATCAGGTTTGGATAGGTAACCACATGGGCAAGAACCACCAAAAATGCGCCCAGAAAACGGGTCAAGTCCACCCATGCAAAACGCGAAGAACTCGCCGGAGAGGAATTCATACAGGTTTACCCTCAATTCGGAATAAGAAATGGAGGTGATGTATCCCGAATTCAGGTGCTATTATAAACGATTCGATATTTGGTATTCGATATTCGATATTGGTGATTGGATAATGGAGGATAGATGGATGGCGGCAACAAGGCATAGACACCCTCATGGCCTTCTCAAAGTCCATGGTGAACCCATGCTTTGTCATTTTTTCAACGCGAAGAGCGCGAAGAAACAAAGAAATCTTTGCGGCCGCCTGCCCTTCGTACTTTGAGGGTTGCGGGCTTCGCGGTTCGTTCTCTGATCTTGAGAAAACCATATAGACACCCTAGCCTGCTTCCGGGCAGGAAGAACATCTGCTTGCGGAAGTGCTACGCGACCTTCCCCAAATGCAGAACCTTCGCTCCGCTACGGCGCTGAATTTGGGGAGGGAGTCGTGATGTGTCTTATGCTTCCGGCAACTGGTAATCCTTGTACTGCGCCCGCAAAACCTTTTTATCGAATTTACCGACGCTGGTTTTAGGCAACGCTTCAACAAAGACGATATCATCGGGCAGGTACATTTTATCGAAGCGCGTCCGCAGGTGATCGTAAATCTCGGCCTTGGTCAAATTATCCTTGAAATCCGGCTTGGGGACCACACAAGCCAGGGGACGCTCCTGCCATTTGGGATGCGGAACGGCGATCACGGCAGCCTCGAGCACCTTGGGGTGAGCCATGATCACATTTTCCAATTCCTGGCTGGAGATCCACTCACCGCCGCTCTTGACCAAATCCTTGGTGCGATCCACGATCTGAACAAAGCCTTCATCGTCAATCGTGACCACATCGCCGGTGCGGAACCAGCCATCCATGAACGATTCGGCGCTGCGATCATCATGATAATAGCTGCTGATGACCCACGGGCCGCGCACCTGTAATTCGCCAAAGGCCTTTCCATCCCACGGGATTTCCCGGCCGGATTCATCCACGGCGCGAATCTCGATGCCCGGCACCGAGATTCCCTGTTTGGCACGCAACGCGAAGCGCCGCTCATCGGACCACAGCTCCTGATAACTTTTCAAACGGCTGACCGTCCCCAGCGGAGAGGTCTCGGTCATGCCCCAGGCATGGATGACCTTAAGTCCATGCTTCTTTTCAAAGCCTTCGATCATGGATTGCGGAGCGGCCGCGCCTCCGACGATCAGGCCGCGCAGACTGCTGAGGTCATAGCGCTCCTTATCGAGCAAAGCCAACAAGCCAAGCCACAGGGTGGGAACGCCGGCGGTCATGGTCACTTTCTCGGCCTGGATCAACTCGGCCAGATCACGCGGCTGTAAGTGCGGACCGGGAAAAACAATGGTCGTGCCAAGCATGACGGTCGCGAAAGGGGTGCCCCAGGCCAGCACATGGAACATGGGGACGACCGGCAAAAACACATCGTGCTCGGCAATGCCCAATGAATCGATCAGGCCCAGGCCGAGGCTGTGCAGATAAATCGAACGATGGGAATATACAACCCCTTTGGGGTGTCCCGTTGTACCGGAGGTATAGCACATGGCCGCGGCTTCATTCTCGTCCAAATGCGGCCAGGGATAGTCTGGACTGGCGTTCGCAAGCAGTTCTTCATACGCATAAACGGGCTTGAGCGTGGTGCCTTCCGGAACCTTATCGCTCATGACCACATAATGCTTGACGCTCTTGAACTGAGGCGCGAGCTTCTCGATGGCGGGCAGAAGGGTGGGATCCACAAAGAGGACATGATCGTCGGCATGAGCCACGATGTATGTCAATTGATCGGCAGGCAAACGGAGGTTCAAAGTGTGAAGCACGGCCCCCATGCAGGGTATGGCGAAATACAATTCAAGGTGACGTTCATTGTTCCAGGCAAAGGTTGCGACGCGATCGCCGCGGCGCACGCCCAGTTTTTCCAGGACGTTGGCCAGACGCGCCACACGCTCGGTCATCTGCCCATAGGTCATGCGCTCCAGGTTGGGACCGGCCTTGGTGATGATCTCCTTCTTCGGAAAGAGCCGCCGCGCACGCTCCAGGAGCGGAGTCAGCGTAAGCGGATAATCCATCATTTGTCCTTGCATGAGAAGCCTCCTATGGCCAATAAAGAGCGGAACGCTAAACAATATATAGGCGGCGATTATAGTCCAAATCAGGCCGACCCACCATAATGGTGAATAGTAATTGGGTCATGGGTTATGGTTAATGGAGGGTGGGAAACAGGGAATGGGAAAATAGCACACGGATGACGCGGATTCTACAGATTGGCGCGGATGGAGCTAATCATACCTGCAATGGCAGATGGTATCTCCGGTCATGTTTGGTCTATCGAAGAAATTATTGACTCAGAAGAAGAAACAAACAAAACGTCCAGCGATTAAGCTGGCGTTTTTCCTCTTTTCGCTCAAAATCATCAAGCCCCTTCTTGCCCAAACCAGCCGGAAGATTGGATGGACGCGGCAGGCCGAGGGTCAATGATCGAGACATCCCGAATGGCATTCTTTGACATTTATATGAAATTGATTTTCAAGTCCATCGTTTTATTTTTGCGATTGAGAAAACCAAAGATACGGAATGCGAGCCCATATTTTTTGGTCATGAGTTTGGCGAGGGTTTTGACGGCCAGGGGCGAATCGTCCGTTTGAACCTGGGCGGGAATCCAATCCCCAAGAGGTTCGCCGGAAACCGTTGAGGGCGCGATGCGTACCGAACTGTTACGGATGATGCGCTTCACCTTGCCAGATCCGGCTTGGGTCCAAACATGCAGCGTTTCTCCATCCTGTGCAAACCATACTGGAGTTTTTACACCCTGTCCGTTTTTGCGAAAGGTTTCCATATTCAAATATTTTTTTCCTGTGAATGAAGCAAGCTTATTGTTCATCTATTGAAATCCTTTGAATCTTTTTGATCTCCGAGCATAAAGCCGTTGTTTGCCCTGGTTGCTTTGGCGAAAAGCGAATCCACTAATGCTATTTTATCACTTGTCAGATCAACTGAAAGGCGAATGGCTTTTTGTCCATAACATAATGATATTATCACCACCCCATAAAATAATATAAAGAATCAGGCAGGGCAAGCCTTCTAAGCCTGCCCCACCCGATTCTCATGCTAACGGTTTTACTTTGCTCGTCTGAGCAAAAATCAATACAGTAAAGCTTATTGGTTCAAATCTTCGGACCGGCGTCGGACACTTCACGCGGCGTGTGGTCTTCAAACTTCTTGAAGTTCTCGATAAAGCGTGCCGCGAGATCGCGGTAACGCTTATCGTATTCCTTCTTGTCGGCCCAGGAACGCGCCGGGTCGAGCACATCCTCGGGCACATCGGGACATTGAGTCGGGACTTCAAAGCCAAAGACTGGGTCTTTCTGATATTTGACGTTATCCAGTTTGCCGTTCAGCGCCGCGGAAAGCAAGGCACGCGTGTATTTGATGCTGATGCGCTTGCCAATGCCATACGGCCCGCCCACCCAGCCGGTATTGACCAGCCAGCACTTGACGTTATATCTCTCGATCTTGCGCTTGAGAATATCCGCATAAAAATACGGGTGATGCACCATGAACGGCGCGCCGAAACAGGCCGAGAAGGTGATCTCGGGTTCGTCGCGCAGTCCGACTTCCGTACCCGCGATCTTGGAGGTGTAGCCCGAAATGAACTGATACAGCGCTTGATCCGGCGTCAGGCGTGCGATGGGCGGCATGACACCTGAGGCATCACAGGTCAGGAAGATGACGTTCTTCGGATGTCCGGCCTTCTTTTCGGGGACGGCGTTATCAATGAATTCGAGCGGATAGGAGGCACGCGTGTTCTCGGTCAAGGTATCATCATCGAGATCAATATAACGCGTGACCGGGTCAAAAGGAACATTTTCAAGGATCGTGCCGAACCTCTTAGTCGTGGCGTAAATCTCCGGCTCGGCAGTGGAAGACAAGCCGATGACTTTGGCGTAGCAGCCGCCCTCAAAGTTGAAGACGCCCGCGTCGCTCCAGCCATGCTCATCGTCCCCGATCAGGCGGCGGGTCGGGTCAGCCGAAAGTGTGGTTTTGCCGGTGCCGCTCAGCCCAAAGAACAAGGCCACATCATCCGGGTCCTGCGGGCTGACATTGGCGGAACAGTGCATGGAAAGCACACCTTCCAGCGGAAGCAGATAATTCAAAATGGTGAAGACGGATTTCTTGGTCTCACCCGCATAAGCGGTGTTGCCGATGATCGCCAATTTCTTTTCAAAGGATAGGCAAATAAAAGTCTCGGTGGTCGTATTATCCAGGGCAGGCATGCCCTTGAAGGAAGGCAAAGCGATGACCGTAAATTCAGGGACGAAGCGTTTATATTCCTCCAGCGACTGCGGCGCGATAAACATGTTGCGGGCAAACATGCTGTGCCAGGCCAGTTCCGTGACCATGCGGATCGGCAGGCGGTAATTTTCATCCGCACCCGCATAAAGATCCTGGACGAACAAATCCCGTCCCTGTAGGAAACCCAACATGCGGTCATACAGGACTTCGAATTTGTCCGGCGCAAACGGACGGTTATATTGTCCCCACCACACATGACCTTCACTGGAGACTTCGCGCACCACGAACTTATCGGTGGCCGCGCGCGCGGTGTGCTTGCCGGTATTGACCACAAAGGGTCCGCCCGCCGACGTGACGCCTTCGCCGCGGAAGACGGCTTCCTCGTACAAGGCTTCCGTGGGAAGATTCCAATAGGCCAGCCGCAAATTGCCAATGCCGTGATTCGACAAGTTGTAATCCGCCTTACGAACTTGGGCAACCGCCTCGGCGGGAGTTTTGATATTCAAAAGATTATTCATTCTTCATTCTCCAAAGTTTCATCTATGTTCCATTCAACCTGACACTTGATACTTGGAACTTGAAACTTCTTCATAACCAATCCCTCACCATTTTCTTATCGCCGATATAGATTTCATTCGGGCTGGACGGGTCGAGCGCCCATTTCATGCGAGCGACGCCCTCGGTGACATCCTTGACCGTGCCGCTATACGAAATGCGGATATGCCCCTCCATGCCAAATTCCTTGCCCGGCACCGTCACGACCAGGGCCTTCTTCAGCAGGAAGCGCGCCAATTCCACCGAACTGGCATTGAAGGCGCGCAGATCGGGCAGCGCGTAGAAAGTCCCATCGGGCGGGATGAGGCGCGCGCCGTTGAACGATTTCATCTCCTGCAGCAGGACATCGCGGTTGTTTTGGATCTGCAAACGCAGCGCCTCGACCACGGACTGCAAGCCGTTCAAGGCGCCCTCAGCGGCGGCCTGGCTGACCGGGCTGACGCCGGAGGTGATCTGCACGGTGACATTGGTCATCACTTTGACGAGGTCACGCGGTCCCACCACCCAGCCGACACGGAAGCCGGTCATGCCGTAAAGCTTGGCAACGCCGTTGACAATAATGATATGCGAATCTTCCACATCCTTTTTCGTGAAGCGGACAGCGGGTATGGCTACCTTGTGATCAAAGGTCAGCTTATGATAGATATCGTCGCAAACCATAAAGATGCCCTTGCTTTCGCAGAAGTTCACCAGCTTCTCGATCAGGGCGGGAGGATAAATCGCACCGGAGGGATTGTTCGGGCTGTTGACGATCATGGCGCGCGTGTAAGAGGTCACGGCGCGCTCGATATCTTCGAAGCGCGGGGTAAAGGTGCCGTCTTCGGGCGTGACGATCACAGGCCGCCCGAGGCACATCTTGATGATCTCAGGATAGGAGACCCAATAAGGCGCGATCACGATGACTTCATCCTGGGGGTTCAAGATGGCATAAAAAATATTGAAGAGGGCTTGCTTGGCTCCATTGGTGACAATCACATTCTCCGGCATGACGAGGCGGTCATAATTTTCCTCGGTATAACGGACAATGGCTTTCTTGAGGGAAGGCACGCCATCGGGAGGAGTGTATTTGACCTCGCCGCTGGTCAGCTTGGCCGCGGAGGTCAGAATGGCATTGATGGGGGTCTTGTTCTTCGGCTCGCCGATGCCCAGATGGATGACTGGCTCCCCGCGCTCGCGCAACAAACGTGCTTCTTCGTTCAAGGCGATGGTCGGCGACTCGGCGATCTCACTCGCAATTTTGCTAAGCTTCATTCCACTGCTCCTTTAAGCCCTCACCCCCGGCCCCTCTCCCTTTTGGGGAGAGGGAATGAGGGTGAGGGAAAAATAAAATCTGGCCAGGGAAGCCTGACCAGATAGAGTTCATCCATTTACACAAACAGAACCGCGGCGCACGCGGTGCTCTGCACATTCTCGACAGCGGACAAAGTGCTCACGCCATGATTATACCTCGAAGATAAGGCAGACTGCCGTATGATTTGAAGAGCGGTTATGACTTTCTTGAAGTCAGAGAACAAACCGCAAAGCCCGCGAAGAACGCAAAGATTTCTCTTTTTTTAAGGACATTTAATGATGGCGGGATTGGGGTCCTTGGCAATGGCTTCAACGCGGGCAAATTCGTCGAGGTATTGCTGCGCCACGGCAGAGTTATAAATCACCAGCAGGTTATCGTCATTTTCGGTATCCGCCGATTTGGTAAAGTTGAAGGAGCCGGTGACGACAATGCGGTTATCAATCACAATGACCTTGTGGTGCATGGTGTATTTGTTGCCATCCACCTTGACCGGGACTTTGGCACAAGCCAGCGGCACCAGAGCGCCCTGCGATGCGCCGCGATCTTCGATCACACCGGAAACATCCACACCGGCCTTGTAGCGGCCGATCATCGCATCCGCCAAACCCTGATCGGTGTAGGTA
>Ga0182027_10001276_pt1 | contig 42254 bp, 28 predicted proteins | sample 712E1DmetaG_FD_121300 | JGI IMG/M metagenome (GOLD analysis project Ga0182027, IMG submission 121300) | Permafrost microbial communities from Stordalen Mire, Sweden - 712E1D metaG (Illumina Assembly) | ecosystem: Environmental > Terrestrial > Soil > Wetlands > Permafrost | place: Sweden...
GTTCCGCGTTCGTGTGAAGGACTCTCCGACGGAAGTGGCGGCGATGACGGGCGGTACGTTCAAGATCGTCGGGAAGATCACGCAGGTCACGAGCCCCGCGAGCGATGTGACATGGAATGCAGGTGATACGAATCGTCAGATCGTGTGGAGCGCGATGGGGACCGTGACGAACGTGCATATTGAATTCTACGACGGGACCGGGTGGCGCGACGTAGTGGCCAATTCCGGTAGTCACGTGAATGGTGCGAATACGTATGAATGGACGGGAGGGATCCCTGCCGACGTGAAGACGAACGTTGCAAAGATCCGTATCACGGACGCGAATTATCCCGAGACGACCTTCACGACGGCGTACACGTTCAAGATCCTTCCGAAGTTGCAGGTGGATGCCCCCGTGCTGGATCAAAAGCTTACGGTGCAAATGCCTTATGACAATCTGATCAAGTGGACACAGACTCAGGGCACGGGCGTCGAGACAGTGAATGTCTACTATTCGACAGATGACGGCGTGAATTGGGTGCCGACGGCCATTGCCGAGAATCAGCCGGTGGCGCTGGGGACAACGGGAATTAACTGGACGATCCCCAACGCGATTGGAGCCCTCGTCAAGATCAAGGTTCAGGACAGTGAAACAGGATTTGAGGCGGTGAACAATGTAAGTTCGAAGTTTACTATTCGCGGCGGTATTGTCTTCCAAGTTCCTCAAAATGGCGTCAATCAGACAGCTGCCACTGATGTGAGTATCAGCTGGCAGTATACCGGTTCGATCGTCACTTTTGACATCTATTACAGTGTCAAGGCCGGAGCGGGAGTATTTCCGGATGATTATGTGCAGATCGCGGACAGTGTGGCAGCAACGACTTACTGCGGAGGAGGTACGTGCAGCTACACATGGCCGGCCGGAGGGACGAACGATGATATGGTGCTGAATACGGCAAGCGTCCTGGTCAACAATAATGAACTGTCCAGTAGCCTGACTTACGTTTCCAGCGAAGGTACGGAGTTCAAGCGCGGCGCCCTGGTGAGCAATCTTCATCCGACGAACGGCGAGCCGATTTGGGCGGGCACCGACTATGAGATCACTTGGGTGAAAGATAAAGGGCCTTCATCGAACACCAAAATGAAACTGGAATACTCCAACAATTACTCCGGTGCCAGAACATGGAATCCCGTGCTCGATTCTTCCGGCAACCCGCTTGACTCGGTGGGCAATACCGGCGCCGCTATCTGGCGCGTTCCCAAAGCCTATGAAGACTTTCAAGCTGATCTTAAGCTGAGGATCACCCAGGTAGATCCCGATAATTCGGCTGTGCAGACATTGGGGGCCGGGACAGCATTCGTGATCAAGGCACCGATCACGATCGTGTTCCCCAAAGGGGATCAAAGCGCCGCAGAAAGATGGGGGCTTCTCAACAAGAACCGGTATGTGGAGTATAAAAAAACTGGCGCCATCAAAAAAGTCATCATTATGTATTCCGCAAAAGGGGATTTCACCGATGAAATCGCGATCAGTCCTCTGCTGGATATCTCGAACCAGACTACCAATCCTGATGACACAGTGATTCGGTGGAACTGGAATCCGGACACGGGGATCCCTGAAAATACGCCTCTTTCGCAAGGTTTTTCTGCCAAGGTCAAGGTGAAGGTCGATGATCCTCAGCAGCAGCGCGGGATTTCGTACGGTATTTCCAACGGCGGATTTATGCTTAGCGGTTCAATCAGCGGTGTGACTCCTGAACAAGCAGTCACCCTGGTGGGCGGGTTCCAGCAGATCCGGTGGTATCCATTGGGCAGTTTTTCGAAATTCAAAGTTGAATATAGCTATGCCATGTCAGGGGATCCTTCCTGGATCGAGATAACGCCAGGCAGTGGCGTGGACGGCGTCGCGGACGGTTTGTACAGAACCTGGACTTGGGGTCCCTCGACATCGCCGCTCACTATTCCGGATAGCATTTCCAACAAGGTTCTTTTCCGCGTTTCGGACTATAACAACCCCAATACCTTTTGCGACTCGAACGATTACCAACGGCCGGTTTACAATATTATTAAAGGCACATTGAACCTCGTGACGCCGAATGATTCGCCGCAAACGTTCTATATCGGCGATCAGATCCCGATCACCTGGTCGAAACTCGGGACGATCGGGAACCTGCTTATCCAGTATACAGCCAAGGGTGATTCTTCAGACCTTGTGACGATCGATCCGGCGTTCGCGTCCGGCGTTGATGGCACCAACTCGCTCAGTCCGGTCTGGATGGCTCCGTCCAAAGTGTCGGAGAATTTCCGTGTCAAGGTCAGTAATACCGGAGCACCCGCGGGAACCGAACTCTCGCAAACCTCAACGGCGACCTTTGGGGTCCGGCCGAAGATCACCGGCATCACTTCTCCGCTCTTGTCCGGCCAGTCGATCTGGTATGTCGGGGAACAGAAGACGATCACCTTTTCCGCGACGAGTGCCACGAAGCCGGATGGAAGCTTACCGAAAGTGATGTTCCAGTATCTGGTGCAGGGCGGTAGTTGGACCTATATTTACGAAACAGGGCACGTTGGCCAAACAGGTCACGAAGCCAAATTTGATTGTGCGAACGGGATCAATAATTACGTCTGGGACGCCGGCGTCGCGGATGAATTCAGTGAAACCGTCAAACTCAAGATCTTTTTCGAAGAATATCCGAATGATATCAATACGAGCATGGAATCGTCGAATTTCAAAATCCGTCCCCAGATCACGCTGGATCCCTCGCTCAATGTTAACACCCGGCCGCTGGCTTTTTCGAACAATCCTAATTTCGTCAAGTGGACCTATACCGGGACCCAGCTGGAGTCGTCGAGCATGAACGTACGCTATGACCTTTTTAACGGCAACGGGCTAGATAATATTCCAGGGAACGAGGACGATTTTGCCGGTGTGATCGCCGACGGGGTGAGCGCGACCGCCGGTGCGGCCGGCGTCACCTGGAACAATTTGCCCGATGTGAATAACGCCGTGAAGATACGCGTCTACGACACATCGAACCCGGTCGTACACGCCGATTCGCCGGCTTTCCACATTGTGGCAGGTCTTAATATGACGATGCCCATTAATGGAGTGACGTGGCTCGCGAAATCCACCACGAATTCAATCACATGGACGTTCAACGGGACGGTCGTTAACTTCAAGCTCTATTATGACCCGAACGAAGGCAAGGGCGCCGACGGGATCCCCGGGAATGCGGATGACTACAACAACCATACCCCGATCGGGACCCCGAGCCAAGAAGCGCCTTATAAATCTAGCGGTTCCATGACTTGGATCTGGAACCCGATGCCCGGAACGGTGACGAACAAAGGCGTGATCAAGGTAACGGATGCCGATAACGAATCGATCGTCTACTCGGTTGGGTCTCTCTTTAAGGTTGGTGCGAAGTTCGACATCACGGATCCCGAGGCCGGGAATACAGCCTACGCCGAAGAGGATTATACTATCACGTGGAACAATTTCAGCGTCAACGGTGTTAACAACGTCGCTCTCTATTACACGAATAATCCTTACGCGAATCCCGTGGTCTGGACGCCGATCACCGCGAATGCGCTGAATACGGGGAGCTTCCTGTGGTCCCCTGTGCCGTCAGCCTTGGCGGACCTTAACAACACGAATCGCGTCCGCATTACACAATATGATCCCTTAAACGAAGACGGCACACTGAACGATTCCGCATCCGATTTTGCGATCCTGGCCAAACTGTTCGTGACCGCTCCAGCGGGCGATTCATGGAAGGTGGGAGAGTCCAATCGCGTCAAGATCAAGAAGAAAGGTGCTTTACAGACGGTGGACGTCTATTACTCCTATGATGGCCAACCGGCCAATTATGTAAAAGTTAACGGCGTGACGCCCGTGGATATTTCCGGGGCTCCCAACGACAGCGGGACCAAAGAGTACTGGTATGATTGGACACCTTCGACGGATCTGGCCCTTACGGTCGGAACTGCCGGCAAGGTCAAGGTGAAAGCGGTGACTCCGGACACGCAGGTTTCTGTGACCGGAGTTTCCTCGGGATTCCAATTAAAGGGTGGCATCTCGAGTGTGCTTCCGTCCGGGGCGACGGACCTTGAAGTGACGGAATCGAAGCAGATCTCTTGGACGACGAGCGGTCTTATCACGAAGTACAGAGTTTATTACCGTTACAACGCCGGGACCTGGATCGAGATCTCGCCTTCGGAAGGCGTGAACTCAAGTCCGTGGACCTGGAATCCGGTCCCTGACACGATCTCCAATGACGTGGATTTCAAGGTGGAGGATTACAGCAACTCGAACGTCTCCGGGGAGTCCGCGGTCAACAACATCATCAAGGGCAAGTTGGATATGACGGCCCCGAACGCCTCGGTGATCGAATACATCGGCGATACGATCCCGATTACGTGGACGAAGTCCGGTTCGATCGGGTTGCTGAAGATCGAGTATTCCGCCAAGGGCGATTTTACCGACGCGGTTGAGATCACGAGCGGTATTGATCCTAACGGACTCGCTTATGGTCCCACGCCCTGGACAGCTCCGTTCAAGGTGTCCGAGAATTTCAAGGTCAGGATCAGTACGACCCAGGCGCCGGCGGGAGCGGAACTGACGGATCAGTCGACCGCAGCCTTTAAAGTTCGTCCTAAAGTGACGGGCATCACTTCGCCGCTGGTTAGCGGGGCCAGCGTTTGGAATGTCGGGACCCAGCAATCGATCGCGTGGAACGTCACGACGGCCCAGAAGACAGATGGGTCTTGGCCGAAAGTGAATCTTCAATACTATGACAGCGCCGGCTCGCTCTGGAAAGACATCCCAAACTCCACTACGCCCGCGGAAGTGAGTTGCGACCAGGCCTCGATGAGCTACACCTGGACGAGCGTGGCAGACGAAAATGACGAGGCAACGAAGATCAGGATCCGCTTCAAGGATTATACCGATGATATGACCGCCGGACGCGAGTCGTCAACTTTCTCGATCCGTCCCGCGATCACTTTGGATCCTTCGATCAACGCGAACTTAAGGCTGATCGCGTTCTCGAACGGCAACGCGATCAACTGGACTTATACGGGGACGAAACTCGCGGCGGTGAACGTGCTTTACGATCTCAATAACGCAAATACGTTCGCAGGCACGATCGCATCGAACGTGCCTGTTTCGAACCACGCAGGCACTGCGACATGGGACAACGTTCCCGACATTAATGGGTCGGTGAAGATCCGTGTGATCGATACTTCGAATTCGAACGTGAAGGCTGATTCCGCGGTATTCAAGATCATCGGCGGGTTGGTATTGACGCATCCTGTCGGAGGGGAGACCTGGAAAGCGAAATCGACGACGCATGACATTGAATGGACGTTCAACGGTACGATCGCGGGCGTGAAGATTTATTACGATCTGAACGAAGGTTTGGGCGCTGACGGTATCGCGGACACGGGCGATGAATGGGGGAACAACACTCCGATCACGACGGTAGCGCAGACGGGTTCAAGCGGTGTGAAGACATATAAATGGAACCCGATGCCCGGGACAGTGACGAACAAAGGCGTGATCAAGATCACGGACGCGTCCAATGAAACCGACGTTTACTCGATCGGCGGAACATTGCAGAAGACGCTGCCGCTGGCCGCGGGGCAACTCTTCAAGGTGGGCGCTCCTTTTGACATTACGGATCCTGAGTTAGGGCACACGGCGTATGCGGAGGAATCGCACACGATCACATGGAACAATTATTTGGTGAGCGGTGTCGCGAAAGTTGCGCTTTATTACACGAATAATTCCGGGGATCCGAGTCCGACGTGGAACTTGATCACGAACAACATCCAGAACACCGGAAGTTATGACTGGAACCCCGTTCCGTCGGCCTTGGCGGACCTGAACAACACGAACCGTGTTCGTATCACGCAATACGATCCGGCGAACGAAGACGCGACCAAAGTCGAGTCCGAAGGAGACTTCTCGATCCTGGGTAAATTGATCGTAACGGTTCCAAGCGCCGGAACGGAATCATGGGGTGTCAACACCACACAACGGATCAAGTTCAAGAAGAAGGGCGCCTTACAAACGGTGGATGTCTATTATTCTTACGACGGCCAGGAAGGTCACTACACCAAGATCAACAGCACCGCGAAAAACGTTTCAGGAGCTCCGGAGGATGCCGCGACCGGGGAGTATTGGTACGATTGGACGATTGATCCGGATACCACGATCCTGACAAGTGGTTTTTCGGGTAAGATCCGGGTGAAGACCGTAACACCGACCGCCCAGGTTTCTGTTGCCGGGGACCAGCAGAACGCGATCGAAGTAAAGGGCACCGTGACGATGCTTGATCCTGATGGGGCGATCACGCCGATGGTGGTGGGCAATAACTACACGGTTCGTTGGCAGAAATTCGGAGCGGTAGCCAATGTCCAGATCCATTATTCTACCGAAGGCGGTATTGTTGGCGGGGGAAGTTATCCTGATGGCAATCTGATCTATGATGGTTCCTCGACCGCGAACGGTTCCACGGTTGTTTGGAGCGTTCCGGATAGGGTCGGTACAAACCTCAGGATCCGCGTTCGTCACAAAGAGAACCCGAGCGTGTGGAATGAATCCACGACGGCGTTCCGTATCAAAGGAAAGCTCCAGCTCACGGAGCCGGAAGGCACCGGCTTGAGCTATACGGTCGGTACGACACAAACGATCCATTGGACCTCCACCGGGACTTTCGGAACTTCCGGCGGCTTGGAACTTCATTACAGCCGTTATGGGAATTTTACCGGGGGAGACACTTATACCGTGGCGCCCCTTTATCAGGTGAATAACTGCGCGGCCGCGGGAACGTTTCCCTATCAATGTTCTGGCTCGGCGAGCTTCACTATTCCAGATAAAATCACCTCGGCGGCGAAAGTCAGGGTCCGAGGAACTGGTTCTGAGTCGGATGTTTCCTGGATCTCGACCAATCCGTTCAAGATCATCGGTAAGATCGAAGCGATCGCCGAACCTGCCGCCGGCGCGGTATGGAACGTTGGGGATGTTTCCAAACAGATCAAGTGGACTGCGACAGGGACCATTACGGACGTGAAGATCGAGTACAAGACATCTCTTGCCGGCACCTGGGTCGATCCGGCAATCACAGATGATGACAGCGGTCATGCGGTCGGGGACAACACTTATGTTTGGGCGGCGGGCATCCCGAACGTCAAGACCAATGACGCTTATATCCAAATTTCCGATGTGAATTATCCGGAAGTTTCGCTCGTGTCTTCGGCGTTCAAGATCCTGCCGGTGATCACGGTGGGTGGCGCCGGGAGCAGCCCGACAGCCGATGAGAAGGTCCAAGTGGGCATAAATCAGCCCAACTTTATCAAGTGGACTTATACCGGGAATACGATCTCTTATGTGAAGATCTATTATGACACGACAAGCGGAACGGGAGGGTATTCCGGGATCGTGGATGATACCGGGAATATTGCGATCACGGCGGGAACTGCCGGCGTCAGTTGGAATATTCCCGATTCAGTGCCCATTACCAACGGCGCTCGCATTAAGGTGGTAGATGCCGCCACCGGTTTTTCAAATGTTTACGGAGAATCTCCGGTTTATAATTTCAAAGGCGGCCTGACGCTGACCCAGCCGCTCGGAACGGCAACGACTTGGGGCGCGGAAACCACGAATACGATCTCCTGGAACTTTATAGGTGCGATCCCCACCGTCAATATCTACTATGACCTCACCCCCGACGACGGGGATCAATGGACCGCAATCCTGCCAGTGAGCGTGAAAGCCCAGTCGGGTTCGAGCGGTACGTCCAGTATTTCGTGGACTCTTCCCACGGGTGTAACCAATAAAGCCAGGATCAGACTCGTCGCCCCGAATCCTGATGCCGATCTTGTCGCGACGTGGGAGGCTTCTTCCAATCCTGGGGACGATCAGATGTTCAGGATCGGAGCTCAATTTGATATCACCGCTCCCGAGAACGGAGCGCCGGTTTATGCAGAGAATACGGAGACGCAGATCACGTGGAATACGCTTAAAGGCACCGGCATCAACAAAGTCAAGCTCTACTACACCAATGATCTGACGAACTGGATCGAGATCACTCCGGCGGGCGGTATTGCCAATACCGGCAGCTACGACTGGAACCCGATCCCGCGCGCACTTGCGGATCTGAGTACGACGACCCACAGGGTCAAGATCACGCAATTCGATCCTGCAAACGAAGCGGGGGCTTTTGATGTTGGCGGCGGCGTGGTATTCCCGATCCTAGGCACTTTGACCGTGACGACTCCGAGTCTTGGGACGGAATCGTGGGGGGTTAACGTACCGCAAACCCTTAAGTTCAAGAAAAAAGGAAATCTCCAATCCGCGGATCTTTATTACTCCTACGACGGCGGGGCGGGGAACTATGCGAAGATCACGCCGACACCGATCAATATTTCGGATGCTACCGGTGTTCCCGATGGTAACGGAAATTATTCCTTCGTTTGGACCCTTGACCCGGCCACGACGGCGTTGACGAACGGATTTACCGGTAGGATCAAAGCGAAAGCCGTCGACCCTTCGACCCAAAATTCTGTAGCGGGGATCAGCTCCGCGATCGAAGTCAAAGGTACGGTCACTCTGCTTGCGCCGAACGGCGCCGTATCGCCCATGGTGGTGGGGGACATTTATACGATCCGATGGGAAAAATTTGGCGCTGTGAATAATGTCCAGATCCACTATTCCACGAACGGAGGTCTGACCTATCCTGACAGTGATTTGATCTATGATGGCCCTTACGACGTGAATGGTTCCACGTTCGCGTGGGATGTTCCCAATGCGATCGGAACGAACGTGAAGATCCGTATCCGGCACAAAGAGAATACGAATGTGAAAGACGAATCCAACCCGGCGTTCCGGATCAAGGGCAAACTCGAAATGGTCCAGCCCGAAAATGCCGGTATCAGTTGGGCCGTAGGTTCGACACAGCAGATCCAGTGGATCTCGACCGGCACCTTCACGCCTTTGGAACTCCAATACGCAACAGACGGTAACTTCGGAGGGACCCAGGTGTTCTCCGTCAAGCCGACGGCGACCGTGACGAACTGCAGTCCTTCGGCACCCGCGATCCTTTGCAACGGTTCGGCAACCTTTGAAATAGAAGATAGGCTCACGGCCGTCGCGAAAGTCAGAGTGCGCGGGACCGGCACGGAACAGGATGTGGAAGCCATTTCGGGGAACACCTTCAAGATCGTCGGCGCGTTGGATGTGACGGCTCCTGAAACGGGCCAGATCTGGTACGTGGGAGAAACGGACAAGACGATCACTTGGACCGCGTCCGGGACGGTCACGAACGTCAATATCGGATACAAAACTTCCGCGGCGGGTGGCTGCAACTATACCAATATCGTGGCCAACGACGGTGGTCACACTTCGGGAAGTAACAGCTACGCCTGGACCGCGGGTATCCCTGACGAAAGAACAGAGGATGCCTACATTTGTATTCAGGATAAGAATTTTCCGGAAATCGTCGACGTGTCCGCAGCTTCTTTTAAAATTCGGCCTGAGATAACGGTTACGGAGCCGGTTGCCGGCACCCGCATCAAAGTCGGCTCCAATAACGCGAACTTGATCAAGTTCTCAGTGACAGGGACCAAAACAACTTTGGTGGATATCCTTTACTCTTTGAATAATGGAACGGACAACTATCCGAATACGATCGCATCCGGCGTGGATGTGGCGCTTGGTCCTGCGGGTATCGCATGGGATTCCGTTCCGGATACGATCACCCCGACCGCAAAGATCAAAGTAGTCGACAGGGCCAGCACGAATGAAGTGGTCTTCGGCCTGTCGCCGTCTTTCAAGATCGTGGGAGACATCACGCTCATTACTCCGCCTCCGACGGCACCGGATCCCAAGATCGTTTTGAAAAAAGGACAACAGAACTACGCGATCCAGTGGATCAAGAAAGGTTCCTTCCCCTACATTGTGATCCGTTATTCGCTTGATGGGGGAACCACGTTCGGCCAACAGATCACGGCCCAAACGGCCGCCGGTAATTCCGAAAATCCGCTGGAGCCAAACGAATACGTATGGCCGCTTGTTCCCAATACACCCTATGCGAATGTGATCCTGCGCGTCGCAAATTATGATGATGGTGAAACGAAGAGCCTCTCGGCTCCGTTCTCCATCCAAAGTAATTTGGATATCACGCAGCCAGACAATGGAGAGGTTTGGGGGGTCGGAACTGCGCAGGATATCATATGGACCACGGATGGTACGACGCTCCGGGTCAACCTGGAATACGCTAAAAATGGCGGCGGGGCGAACGATACCTGGATTCCCGTGATCGGCGCCCAAAATATATTGAACGGCAATACCTTCGGCTGGACCATTCCCGATGCGATCTCAAATACCGTGAAGGTCCGCGTCGTTGACATGGCGGACACCACCAACTGGAACGAATCGGCAAGCACTTTCAAGATCCGCGCAAATTACAAGATCCTCTCGCCGAATGGGAACGCGGATCCTGCCTTGACTGATCAGCTGACCGTCGGAACGACGGTGCCGATCCAGTGGTCTGTTGCCGGAACTGTAACTACAGTCCAATTGAAATGTTCCGTGGACGGCGGTGCTTATACGACTATCCCGGGCGCTGAAAGTCTTGATTCCTCAGGTTATGTCAATGCGACGATCAACAAGAGTTGGGACTGGCAGGTTCCCGACAGCATTTCTTCCGCAGTGAGGGTCAGGGTCGTGGATGCCGACACGTCCAACTTCGCCTCCTCCGATTATAATTTTACGATCCAAGGGCAGCTGACATTTAACCCGGCGCTTCCTCAATCGGGGGACACTACTTGGTATATTGGGGACACCAAAACCATTACATGGACTAAGGCTGGGACGATCCCTCTCATCAAACTTCAGTATTCCAAACTTAGCAATTCCAGCGGATTTATTGATATCGAGCAAAACGTTGGAGGATTGCAATATGTTTGGGAGATCCCGAAGGACATTAGCGGAACGAATGTGATCGCTCCGAACGTTTGGATCCGCGCGGTCAATATGAATGACGCCAAGCCGACCGTGTTGGCCGTTTCGGGCCAGATCGACCTGCGCGGAAAATTCTTGCTTACGTCGCCGGTCGTTACGGACAAATGGCAAGTCGATTCGTCGCAGGTCATCCAGTGGACGCCGCACGGCACCATGGGGACGGTCAAGTTGGAATATTCCGTCGATAATTTCGTAACGCCTCTTCCCGTGTTAGGACCTTCGAATGAAAGCGCCGCGAACTTGCCGGCGGGGAATGACAAAGTGGATCAGTCTTTTTCCTGGAAGATCCCGAGCGTTACGAGCGCTGCCGGTAATACCGTAAAAGTGAGGATCAGTCCCAACACGGTCGGGCAGGCGGATGTGACGGCTTCGCCGGTGTTCAAGATCGTGGGAGGGTTCAAAGTGCTCACGCCTAACGGAGGTTCAGGCCAGGTCTTCGAAGTCGACGGGTCCACTTCCATTACATGGGAACGTCATGGGCCGATCGCGAATGCCAAGCTCCAATACTCCACGAATGGTTTTACCGATGAAACGGAAGTTTTCGACATCGCAACGGTTACGGCCACAGATCTCAGTTATACTTGGACCCCGATCCCGGACAAGATCGGAACGAATGTGAAAGTCCGTATTGTGGATCCTCTCTACGACGGCACCACGGTCCACACCAATGCCGATGCTTCGGATCAGACCTTTGAGATCCGCGGCAAGATCGATATCAATTCACCGGTGGGCGGGGAGATATGGCTGATCTCGGAAGATCGTACGTTGCAGTGGACGAAACACGGCACGATCCCAAGCGTTAAGGTCGAGTATGACACCGATCCTGCGGACGCGTATGATTTTACCGATCCCGGAACGGGGCTTTCCAACTATGTGAAGAACGCGGCGGGCAGTCCCGCTTCCGCTGAGACGGGGACAAGCTTCAGTTGGCGCGTTCCGGATATCAAGTCCCTCAATAAGGTCAGGATCAAAGTTACGAATCTGAGCGATCCGACGCATGTCTTCACCATCAGCCCGTTCTTCACGATCCGGGCCGGTTTTACCTGGACCAATCCCAGCACCGAGGGACAAGTTTTCTCCGTCGGGGCTCAGCAGAACATCGCCTGGGCCACGCGCGGTACCGTGGGCACGGTCAATATCAAGTATTTCACGGAGGGGAATGAGGCGGGTGCGCTGTTTGTCCGCAAAGAGAACGGTTCCGAAGCCGACCACTACACCGAAGGATCACCTTTCCTGTGGAAGGTGCCCGACAATATTTCAAGGAATATCTACCTTGAGATCATCGATGCCACGGATTCCGATGCGACAGCCACTTCTGCGAAGATCAAGATCGCTGGCGTGCTTTATGTCGACAAGCCGAACGGGACGGAGCGATGGGGCGCGGGTACCACTCAAAGTATTTTGTGGCACCGGGATGGATCGCTCGCGAACGTTGTGATCGATTATTCGCTGGATAACGGAGCGCACTGGGTCAGTCCGCCCATCACCTCATCCATCATTGCTTCGCTCGGCACTAAGAGCTGGATCCTTCCTGCCACGGCCTCACCTACCGTAAAGGTCAGGATCAGTGACGCGATTACGGACAGCGGGACTGCCCCCGCTATTTCGCCGGCCTTCAAGATCGTAGGAAGTTTTACCTTCACCGCGCCGGGGAGCGGTGAGGTTTGGCGTGTGACGAGTGGCGAGATTGTGAATCCGACGCGTGATATCAAATGGATCACGACGGGCGATGTGGCCCACGTGAACTTGCGTTATTCGGCGACCGGAGACGCGCCGTGGACATTGATCAATCAGACACCGATCGCGAACGCTACCTCGGGGATCGAAAATACCTACGCGTGGACGGTGCCGAACGCCATTTCTTCGACGGTCAAACTACTGGTCGAAGATGCTGATGACAACGAAACAAATCAAACTTCGTCCGCATTCTCCATCGGCGGCGATCTGAGGATCACTTCGCCGGTCGGAGGCGAAAAGTGGAATGTGGACAACCCGACGAGGCTCATCAGTTGGCAAAGGAACGGTAACATCGATTTCGTGAATCTTACGTATAAGAAAAACAGCCCCACGGGTTTCCCATCCCAAATCCCGACCACTCCGGGCGGGACCAACTACAATATTCCGAACGACGGCTTTTTCGTGTGGACGATCCCTGAGAATGCCCTGGCGAATGTGGCCTACATGGAGATCAAAAATGTCTCAGGGCCAAGCGTTGTGAATCAACCGGCGACCGGGTTCAAGATCATGGCTCAGTTTGAAGTGACGGATCCTGCCGGCAATGGGGAGGTGGCAATCGCGGGAGCAAACTATACCGTCAAGTGGAACCATTGGGGTAACCCGGCAGGTAATGTGAAAGTGGACCTTGCGTTGGATGGCACCACCTTTGATTATCATCTCCCGGTGATCGGGTCAGGAAATCTGATCATACCGAACACTGGAAGCGCCACGTTCTTAATGGATGAGGCGTGGGTGACGCCGACCGCCAAGGTCCGCGTCTATCAGGATACGGATATTGACACCGCAGCGGCATCCGCGAATCCATTCACCATTCGTGCGCTCTTTGCATTCATTGAACCGGACACCGCCGGTCAAAATTTAGAGGTAGGCCAACCCTTCGATATCGTTTGGTTCCGACAAGGAAAGACCGCTCAGGTCAAGATCGAGTACTCGCCTGCGGTCCTGGTCAACGGTAATCTCGCCACGGATATCAGAAAGATCGAACCTACTTCCGATGGTTTAGCGCCCAATAGCGACGCGCAGAATCCGACTCAGCCGCAAGGCCGGTACACGTGGACAGTTCCGGACATCGAAGATAACAAAGATACCAATATCCATCTCAGGGTCATGGACCCCAACGATCCGGGTGCTTATGCGATCTCCCCGGCTTTTAATATTATTCCTAAATTGACGGTGACATTCCCGAACGGCAATGCTAACGCGAGCTTGACCGAAAAATTCAAAGTCGGCACTCCTTATACCATCACCTGGACCAGCAGTTCTTCACAGCTCAGGACACCGTACGTCACACTGTCTTATACAACCACCGGCGGCCCGCCTTATGACAAGACGATCACAACGACGGACAATACGGGTTCCTACACTTGGGTCACCGCGAACGGGGGCGTTCCGGACACTATTTCGAGCCAGGTGAAGATCCGCGTGGTCGATGCCTCGGACGGAGTGGCCTATGACGATTCTGACAATAATTTCAAGATCATTTCCGATTTCACGATCAGCACTCCGAACGGCGGCGGCACTTATGACATCGGCGATGTTATTCCGATTACCTGGACCAATAAAGGAACGGTTGCGAACGTGCAGCTTTGGTATTCGACGGGGAGCGCTGCTTTCACGAATCCCGTCGAGATAGAATCGTCACTGGCGAATGGGAGCGGGTTCGGGACGACGTACAATTGGACCGTTGCTGATGCGGCCGGAACTACTGTTCGCATCAAGGTGATGAGCACGAGCGATGAGGGCTTTGATATTTCAGACGCCGACTTCAGAGTTCGCGGGAGAATCGCGGCGGTGGCGCCCGTTTCGACCGACAAGGCCCTTATCGGCCAGACCTTTACGATCCGGTGGCAGACCTACGGCACCATGCCGACCGTTAAGATTGATTATGACACGAATAACGGGGTCGACGGCTACCCCAACTCGATCGCGGTCAACGCACCGAACTGCACACCCGTGAGTGCCGGCGTGCCTTGCTCGGGGTCCTTTGTGTGGAACAATATTCCCGACACTCCCGCGGCCCAGGCCAAGATCAGGCTCATGGATGCCCGTGTGGGCATGAACGACGTTCTGGCAATCACCGACACCTTCCAGATCGTCGGTAATGTTACGGTCGTGAGTCCGAATGGCGGGGAGGACTGGAGGGTGAACGAGCAACACAATATCACTTGGACGTGGGGCGGCACGATCCCGAGGGTCAAGCTTTATTACACCAAGGAGACCGGCGATCCCGAAACAGTTTCCTGGATCGAGATCGATCCGCTTGTCAGCAAGAATTATAGTACGGACGGTAAGCAGCAGAATGGCGCCAACAATACCATCCAGCGCAGCTACAACTGGACGATCCCCGATGATATTTCGCCGACCGTTCGCGTGAAAGTGGCCGACATCACCAATGCTTCGGTCTATGACGTCTCCAACAACACGTTCAAGATCCGCGGCGGCTTCATGATCACGTCTCCTAATGGGAACGCCAATATCGATCTCGCGGAACGGTGGGTAACCTCCGTGTACGCGGTCAATGAAGGCCATAACATTATCTGGACGACGGCCGGTACCGTTCCGAACGTCAAGTTGCAGTATTCCAACGACGAATTTGTGAGCGATATCCACGAGATCGTTGCCAGCACGCCGAACACAGGGACCTATTACTGGGATATACCGGACGCGGTGCTTAAAGACAAATTTGGAAAGTACACCGGATACAATACGGTCAAGGTCCGTGTGCTCGATGTGAATGATGAGGAAGTTTATGATGATTCCGACAATCCGTTCAAGATCGATTACTACAGCGTAACATGGGTCGTCCGCGATCTGTCCACCTATAACTTGCTCGGAGATCTAGGGGTCATGGAGGTCAAAACGACTGATTCTACTTTCATTCAGTGGCAAGAAGCAGGCGTCGGCGTCGGCAAGCCCGATCCGGACGGCTACACACGCATTGTCCCGACGCCGGCAGGGAGTTGGATCGCGAAATGGTCAAAGACCGGATATGGCGATCTTCCTCAGGTCGTCACACTGAGCCAGAATAATCCTTATCAAACCCCTGCGCTTCCGCTGGATCCGTCCTATGAGATCTTAATGGAAACGACCACCGTGCACATCTATGACTCCGTTGGAAAGTTTACGTATGATCCTGTGGCGGATCGGTTGGATATCGTGGCGTGGCTGGCGCGTGACGGAAGCATTATCACCGGTGTGCAGAATGCCAGGATCTACATCTATGACGGAACGACGATCGTAGGCGGGGCCCCGATCATCTTAATCCGGACCGGGAGCAAAGAAACGGGGTTGTGGAACGCGCAGATCAACACTGCGACGCAAGCTCCGTATAGCTTACAGGCCGGAAAGACCTACGTTGCAAAGGTGCAGACCCAGATCGCGAGCCAGGTGCCCAACAATGTCTGGTATGAGACGCCGACGTCCTTTGAGATTACGACACCAATGAAATTGCAGGAGGTTCTCAATCAGGTTAACTATGCGCTGGATAAACCGATATCGCAAGTTCAATCGGCGATCCAAAATACACTGACTGCGCAGACGGGAACGATCGTTGGTGCTTTAGCTACACAAAGCACGATGATTGAAACAAAATTAACGGAACAGCAAACGATTATCAAGAAAGCGGTGGACGATTTCAATACCGAAGTCCAATCATCCCTCGTTTCACTGGAGGCGGGGGCGAAAAAGAGCTTGGAGGCGGGAGAATCGCTCAAAGCGACGGCCGAAAGATTTTCCTGGAGAACCAGTTGTACGCCTAATCCCACTCTTCAAAATACTATGGTGACCATCGCGGCCCAGGGTCTCCCAGGGCTAAACCCTCTTGTCAGTGTTTATAACTATGAAAATAAGGAAGTCATTGCGAGCGGTAAACTGATCGAAAGTAGCTTAAATCCCGGGAATTATTCGTTCACATTTATGGCTGACCCTACAAGATTCCAGGCCGGCAAGTCCTACACATTCATCGTGAGTGAAGATACGACAGGTGGATTGGTGGGTGGATCAGGTACCGTGGAGTCGATGTCGCTTACGACGATCGCGGGTCTCGTGGCTTCTGCGCCGGGTGCTGAATCGGCTGCGAAGAAGGCATTGGATGCGATCAAGGGGCTTGAAGCCGTCATGACCAAGGGGGGTGACCTTGCCGGGGTCAAAGACCAGATTCAGAGCCTTAAGGGTGTTATTGATGATTTGCCGACAAAACTTACGGATGCCATGAGGAAAGAAGGGGGTATGACGGATGTTAAGACAGCGGTGCATGATATTTCCGATCAACTCGCGAAGTTGGCTGGGACCGAGGGCTACGATTTCTCCAAGATCATGTCGAAAGCTCTCAGCGAAAACCCCTCGATCAAAGAAATAAGGCAGAAATCAGATGTTCTTGCTACCGGAGTTGATGTGGTTCAAAAAACCCTTGTGGCAAAACTAGGCGGATCGGATGACCCGATCGTCGATGTTTCCTACACCTCCGGGAGCGTGGTGGTGCGTGTCGTGGCGGTGAATCCTTCCGAAACGAAGACTCAGGAGGTTCCTGTGAAGGTCTACTTGCCGAAGGAAGTAACGCCCGGCGATGTTATGGATAAAGGGGATCTGGAGTTTGGGTTCGATGAGGTTAAATCCATCTACTTTGTTTATAAAGATAAAGTTGCCTTGGCCCCCAAAGAAACCCGTGTTTTTGACGTAGAGCTAAAGGACATTTGGTTTGTTCCCGACGAGACGCTGAAAGCATTAAGGGCTCAAAGCGATCATGTGATCGAGCGTTTGAAGGAAACACCGTATTTTGAACAGGCGAAACCCATTGTGGATGTCATTAACGGAAGACTCGATAACATCGCCACGTCGCAGGCAGATGAATCTTTGAATAAAGAACTCCATATCGGACTTTATAGGTCGAATCTGATTGTGATCGAAAAGATCAAAGAAGATCTTGCGCGGCTTGAGAAAATGCTTGTGGCGGTCGGAGCGCCTCCCGCGCCCGAGATGTTAGCCGAAAGCAAGCTCAATCTTAAGACGCCTTCTAAGGCGACGACCTGGTTCATTATTTTGGCGATCTTGATCTTCATCGGTCTTCTGGGAGCCGCATTTTTCTTCACGTGGCAAGCGCAGGTTAGGTCGTCACACGGTTTTCCAGAGGATAAGGGCAAGACTCCGCCGCCTCCATCCGATGAAACGCCACCACCAGGCGCATCTTCGCCTCCTGATGCATCCTAATGGATCTCACGCACGCTTTCAGTGTCTCCATAGTGACCCCGGGGGGCGTGGTGTTTGAGGGGAAAGCGCAGTCGGTCATATTTCCGGGAAGGAACGGAACTTTTGAGGTCCTTATGAATCACAAGCCTTTGCTTAGTCGGTTGCGTTCTGGTACGATCGCCGTGGACGGTCGAGAGATCCCCATTGCGCAGGGGGTCGTTCGGGTTCTTGCCAATCAGGTATTAGCCATTGTCGAGCGGGGGTAAAGTGGGCGGTATTCAGCATGGTTTAGAAGTCGTTTTGATCTTTGCAATCGCTGTTTTGGGGCCGTCCTTAATCATGGCTGCGGGCGGCTATGCGAGCATTCAGGCCTTGGGTCGGAATCCTTCCGCAGCGCCTAAGATCTTTACGGCTATGATCATTCTGTTGCTCTTCGGGGCTGCTATCTCGGTCATTGCCCTGCTCGTACTTTTTCAGCTGTATTCACCTTCGTAATCGTTTCGGAGAAAAAAATGATATTTTTTCTATTGATCTTCATTCAGATCGCTGTGTTTGTAGTCTTGATCTTGATGCTTAAAAGCGTCATCAAACGTCATCTTGGCACGGCCTCCTCCAACCTTGAAGCGCTGACCCGGGGCTCCGAAGAACGTCTGACGGAAGCAAAGAGAAAGGTCGCGGAAGCCAATACTTATTACGAAGAAATGGTTTCAAAATCAAAGGGCGATGCCGAAAAGATCCGGCAGCAACTTATCGACGAAGGAATGAAAGAAAAACAGGAGCTTCTCGAACGTGCCCGGAAAGAGAGTGAAGCGATCATGGAACGGGCACGGTCGGCCCGTAAACTTCTTGAAGAGAGTTGGAATCAAGAGCTTACGGAGAAAGCGCGTGACGTTACCTACCGCATCTTGCAGGCCGTCTTACCGGATAAGGTAAGCCAATCGTTGCAGGCCGAATGGTTCAAGGATGCTTTGGATTCAGATTTTGATGGCTTGAGCCATCTCAATGTGTCAGGGGAGGTGGTTCGTGTCGATGTCGTTTCGGCATCGCCGCTGACGGAAAATCAAAAAAAATCCCTGGAGGCGAAACTAAAGGAGAAGATCGGCAGGTCGGTCGCAATCGACGAGAAGATCGACAAAAAATTAATCTTGGGTTTTTGTTTATCCATGGGTTCGGTCGTGATCGACAGCAGTCTGTCCTGGAAACTAAAAGAGACGCTTCGGGATGAAAGATTTGAAAAAAGTTAATGATCAAGTGAAGCCCCTCATAGAAATCCACGAGGTGGGTGTCGTGGAATCCGTGCGCAAGTTTATTGTGCTCGCAAGCGGTATCCCTTCCTGTGTCAACGGACAGATCGTCGATTTTGAGAACGGTTCGCGGGGCATTGTGATGGGGTTTAAAGAAGATTACGTCCAAATCCTCGTGATCAGCATGGGCGGGGAGATAAGGAACGGGGATAAGATCTACAACCGCGCGGAACCGCTTTACCTGCCGGTGGGGGAAGGGTTTTTGGGACGGATCGTGAGCGGCATTTGCGAACCCGTTGACGAGAAGGGTCGGATCCAGCCGGACGCTCATGCCCCGGTATTTTTCGATGCCCCCGGCATCATGGACCGCTCTCCGGTCGAAAAAACCCTCGAAACGGGAACGATGGCTTTGGATGGCGGGATCCCCATCGGGTTGGGACAAAGACAGCTTCTGATCGGGGATCGTCTGACCGGGAAAACGACCGTTGCGGTCGATGCGATCCTGAACCAGAAACACACCGGTGTGATCTGCATTTACTGTTGCATCGGGAAACCCTACGCCAGCCTTTTACGGGTCGTCCAGATCCTGAACGAACGTGGGGCCATGCCCTACACGATCGTGGTAAGCGGTATTTCACCCGCGCCTGTTGCCGAACAATATCTTGCGCCCTATACGGCCGCGATGCTGGGAGAATATTTTATGCAGGCGGGGCGTGATGTGCTAGTCACTTTTGATGATCTTTCAAAACACGCCTGGGTCTACCGGCAGATCTCTTTACTTTTAGAAAGAGCTCCGGGCCGTGAGGCCTATCCGGGGGACATCTTTTACAGTCATTCCCAGTTGGTAGAGCGTGCGGGTTATATGAAGCCGGAGCTGAAGGGGGGATCGATGACCTTCTTGCCGATCATCGAGATTTTGCAAGGGGATGTCACTGGATATATTTCCACAAATCTGATCTCCATGACCGACGGACAAATCTATTTTAATTCCAGTTTATTTAACAAGGGGACCCGCCCCGCGGTGGACTTCGGACTTTCCGTTTCGCGTATTGGCAGTAAGGCCCAATGGCCTGCGATGCGTGAGGTGAGCAAAAGTCTTCGTATCGAATACCTGCATTATCAGGAACTTCTGCAGATGTCGCAGATACGGACTTCCGGGCTTTCCAAGGAAGCGGAGGCCCGTTTAAAGCGGGGAGCCGCCCTTTCGGTGGTTTTGAATCAGGACCGGCATGTGCCTCAAATGGTCGAGGGGGAGATCTTTGTGCTTTTTGCCCTCAACAAAGGGCTATTGGATTCTTTGACGGCGGAACAGATCAAGAAATTCAAAACGGAGTTTTTTCAGTTTGTTTCCTCGAAAGCGCCGGAACTTATTCAGTCTTTAAGGAAGGAAAAGAAGCTGACGCAAGAAATTAAGGAAGGGATCGACCAAAAGCTTAAAGATTATTTCAGCCAACTTCAGATTTAAATTTAGAATGAAAGGCTTATGATCCCGCTTTTAAAGCTTAAGAAAGATATCCAGTTCAATAATAACCTGTGTATGATCCTGGGAACCCTTAAGAATGTTTCAGTGCTCCAGTTTCGGATCTTGGAACAAAGGCTTAAGGTTTTCGAACCTTTCGAAAAGTCCCTAGGCAATTTCTTTGCAGCCATTGACTTTGATCGCATCGAGCATCCCTTTTTGGGCTCTTCCAAAGGACGCGTCGGGGTCGTTGCGGTGACTTCTGACAAGGGGCTTCTTGGGGGATTGAACAATCGCGTCGTGAATGGCGCTCTCGGCATTCTCAAAGAGCGAGGGGGATTTTTGGTGGTTGTCGGGGAACAAGGGAAGGTTTATGCGCAGCATTGTAAGGTGGCTTTTGCGGGCTATCCGGGGATCCTCGATGAGGCGCGATACCCCCAAGCTTACGAATTGAGGGACTATCTTTTTAAGGAACTTGAAGAGGGGCGTTTTGAATCGATCCAGGTGGTTTATCCCCGAGCGCTCTCGCTCGTGAATTACAAGATCGAAGTGGCTTCGCTTCTTCCTCTCACGGGACTTCAGTCGGAAAAAACCGAGTCCTTGAATATGGACGGATTTATTTTTGAATCTTCCGTCGGCAGCATTTTAGAATATTTGGCGTTCCTTTGGGTGGGGCAAAGGTTAGGGGATATTTTTGGTATGAGCCGTTTGGCGGAGATGGGAGCGCGTTTTACTCACCTCGAAGATGCGACTCAGAAGATCCAGGAGCTGAACCAAAAATTGAAACTTCAATATTTTAAATTTCGTCACGAGGTGGTCGATCAGAGCATGAGAGAGCTTTTTGCCGCGAGGGCACTTTATGCCGAATGATTCTAAAAAAGATCTTCCGGTCGGGGATATTATCTCAGTCCAAGGCCCCGTCGTGGATGTAAAATTCAAAACGATCAACGACCTTCCGGCCATTTACGGACTTCTTAAGGTCCTTACGATCGATGATAAAGAAATATTCCTGGAGGTGGCGGAACATAGGAGCAATAGGGTCGCCCGTTGCATTGCGATCAATTCAACACAAAACCTTCAACGCAACGCCAAGGCCGTTTCCCTCGGGCATCCCATTCAGGTCCCCGTCGGAAATGCGATGTATGGCCGCGCGATCAATGTCTTGGGACAGCCGATCGATCAAAAGGGGCCGATCTTAGCCGAGGGCTACAGGCCGATCCGGCGCAATGATCTCGATACCACGCTGCGGGCCAAGGCGATCACGGCAGGCAAATTCGAAGTGCTGGAAACTGGAATCAAGATCATTGACCTCCTTTTTCCTTTGGTCAAGGGCAGCAAGACGGGAGTTCTCGGAGGCGCGGGACTCGGGAAAAGCGTCATCACTCTTGAGATCATTAATAACATTGTGACCCATCACCAGGGGACCTGTGTTTTTGTGGGGATCGGAGAACGTATCCGTGAAGGAAATGAACTTTTTTGGGAACTTCACAACCACGGGATCCTTCCCAAGACGATGGTCGCGTTCGGACAGATGAATGAGCCGCCCGGCGCGCGGTATGGTGTTGCGATGACGGGGGTGACGATGGCGGAAACATTGCAAAAAGAAAACCATGATGTGCTGCTTTTCGTCGACAATGTTTTCCGTTTTATTCAAGCGGGGGCCGAGATATCGACCCTTCTGGGGCGCGTGCCGTCTGAGACCGGTTACCAGCCCACCCTGATCTCGGAGGCCAGCGAATTTCATGAGCGTATCCGGAGCGGCGACGGCCTTTCGGGATCCGTGACGTGCATTGAGGCCGTGTATGTGCCGGCGGACGATCTTACGGATCCGGCCGTGGTCGCTATTTTTACGTTCCTGGATTCCCTCATGGTCCTTTCGCGCGAGCGTGTCCAGTTGGGGCTTTATCCCGCGATCGATCCTTTGCAGTCCTCTTGCGCGAATTTAGATTCCGAGATCGTCGGAACGCGCCATTATCAAGTTTCTCAAGAGGTGCTCCGAGTCTTTTACAAATATGAAGAACTTCGCAAGCTCGTTCTTGTGATCGGTCTCGATGAACTTTCTCCTGCGGACCACCTGATTTACGACCGGGCAAGAAAGCTCCAGAATTTTTTGACCCAGCCCTTTACGGTGGCGGAAGCCTACACCGGGAAAAAGGGCTTTTATGTTCCGATCGAGGAAACGGTCAAGGGGTGTGAAGAGATACTGTCGGGGCGTCACGATAAACGGGCTGAGGAAGAATTTTATATGATCGGACCTTTGATATTCTAAAAGTCTGATCCGGCGCGAGGTTCGGCATGGAAAAAGGGGCATTGAAGCTCGGTGAAATTTTGGTAAAGAAAGGCTGGGCTACTTCGGGTGTGGTGGATGCTGCGCTGGCGAAGCAGAAGCGAACCCGGGAATTTCTGGGGGAGATCCTTCTCAAAGACAAGAAAGTCAGTGAAGAGCATCTGGCCATGGCCCTTTCTGAACAGAGCGGGCTGCCATTTGCACGTTTGACCCAGTTTTCTATTGATTGGTCGCTTGCACTCCGGTTTTCAGTCGCTTTGGTTTTGGAAAAAAAATGTTTTCCGCTCCGGGTGATAGAAGATGAGATCACCTTTGCCATCACCAATGTATTGGATGCGTGGATGCTTTCCCAGATCGAAAATGAATGCAGGGAATATCGGGTGCGGCTTGTTCTTGTTACCCCGAAGGACATGAACGAACTTATGACTCGATATCGGGAATATGTTAATATCAAGATACAGAAACAACTTGAATCGGGTAATTTTTAAGTGATCAAGACGGAGAAGTGCCGGAATGGCTATTAACTCAAATACGATCCTCGCAGAGACGCTTGTAGAACAGGGGATTGTGAAGCGGGAAGTGTTGGATCCTCTTCTAAAAAAGGTCGGGCAGACCGCCGGTGTGCTCGGAGCGCTTTTGATCCAACAGGGCCTCGTCACAGAGGACGTTGTTTTAAAGATCTACGCTTCCAAATTAAAGCTGGAGAAGGTCGACACCTCCCAAATTAAAGTCGAAAAAAGCGCGATTGATCGCGTGCCCCTCAAGATCGCGGAATACTACCGGTTTCTCCCCATCAAACTTGAAAATCGGAAGATGACTGTCGCGGTTTCCACTCCTTTTGATATCCGAACGCAGGACGCCGTCCAAACTGTTGTGAGTTGTGAGATCGTTATGGTCCTGGCGCGGGAGCAGGATATTCTCGAGGGGATCAAGAAGTGGTACGGTTTGGGAGCGGGAACGATCGATGAGATCCTTCAGACGACGCCGGCGGCGGAGAGCCCGGGGGCGGCGTCCGCGGAAGCGACGGAAAAAGTAGAAGAGATTGAAAAGCTCGTCGAAGACGCTTCTGTTATAAAGCTGGTGAACCAGATCTTGATGGACGCGAATGAAAAAAGAGCCACCGATATTCATATCGAACCCTACCGCGGCAAAATGAAAGTGCGTTACCGTATCGACGGCGTTCTTTACAACACCCATATGCCGATCGAGATCAAACAGTTTATTCTGGCCATCGCGTCCCGTATCAAGATCATGGCCAATCTCAACATCATCGAGAAGCGCCTTCCCCAGGACGGTCGCGCCATTGTGAAGATATCCGGGAACACCATTGATCTTCGTGTTTCATCGATTCCCACGCCTTCCGGGGAAAGCATCGTGATCCGGCTTCTTCCCATGACCCGGCTTTTCAGTCTTGAAAAATTAGGGCTGACCAAAGAGGAAACTGGTCTTTTTTCAAAACTGATCGAAAAACCGCACGGCATTATTTTGATCACGGGACCGACCGGAAGCGGTAAGTCGACGACGCTTTATGCCTGTCTCAGCATGATCAATACCGATGAACGTAAGATCATCACGATCGAGGATCCGGTGGAATACGAAATGGAAGGGGTTACCCAGATCCAGGTGATGGCCTCGATCGGTCTCGATTTTGCGAAAGGGTTGAGAAGTATTTTAAGGCATGATCCGGATGTGATTATGGTGGGGGAAATCCGGGACCTCGAGACCGCCGAAACCGCGGCGCGCGTCGCGCTTACCGGGCACTTGGTTTTTTCAACCCTTCACACCAATGATGCGGCCAGCGGTGTCACCCGGCTCGTGGATATTGGCGTCGAACCTTATTTGGTCGCTTCGAGTGTGGAGGCCTTCGTCGCACAGCGTTTGGTACGTACAATCTGTGAGCATTGCAAGGAGGAGGATAAGGGGAAACACGATGAGATCAAGGTTAAAATCGTCAAGGAACTCGGTCTTCCTTCCATGGATGGTGTAACTCTTTACAGGGGAAAGGGTTGCGAAAAGTGTAATTTTACAGGATTTTGGGGGCGTGTTGCCATTTTTGAAATTCTTCCCGTCGATGAACGCATACGTGAACTGATCATGAAGCGGGTGTCTACCAGCGAAATATGCCGTTATGCGATTTCCAAGGGGATGCGCACACTGCGGCAAAGCGGCTGGCAAAAGGTCATTGCGGGCTATACAACGCCCGAAGAGATCATCGAAGTTGCACCCGATGAAATAGCGGCCCCGGGAGAAAAGGGCGTAACCCAGCCCTCGGGAATGGAATCTCCCATAGTACAAACGGCGTCCCCGGAGGTTCCGGAACCTGCGAAGAAGAAAGAAAACCGTTGGGAAGAGAAGCGCGCCTTTATGCGGCTGAATCTTCACGTGAGCATTCGTCATCGTAGTCTGAGCGTCTCCGAGCTTGAAAAAAATGATTTTAAAATGGATCAATATAGTGTGACAAAAAATCTGAGCGCTGGAGGGCTCGTTTTTGCGTCTCCCGAGCAGCTCAAAGTGGGTTCGGTCCTGGAACTGGAGATCGAGCTTCCCCGGGATAAAACAACGATCCGGTGCCATGCGAAAACGGTTCGCATTACGGAATCGGAGGAAAAGGGGAATTTCGATATTTCGTTGTGTTTTCTGGATCTTTCCGGAGCGGATCGGGCCAAACTGTCCCAATTTATCAGGGAAGAGATTCCATGACCACGCTCTGACGGTGCGTAGGCGGAAGACGTGAAAAATAAAACGCATTTTAACCTCGAGTATAGGAAATGTAAAAATGGCGACTTTTAAATATCGCGCAAAAGAAAAACAGGGCGAAACTATCGAAGGGGTGATCGAGGCCGCGACCAAGGACGAAGCGGTCGAAAAGGTAAGTCAACTCGGTTACATTCCCGTAAGGATCGAGCAGACAACCGCCGAAAAGAAAAAAGAAAGCACGGATACCGTGCCGGGTGCTTCCGCCAAGGGAGGAAGTAAGCCCATGCCCGGCGTTGCTTTGAAGGGCCGGGTCTCGGGGAAAGAGATCACGGCTTTCGGAAGACAGCTGGCGAGCCTCATCCGTTCCGGGGTTCCGATCCTCAGGGCGATCGGAATTATCAGCGAACAGTCTGAAAACCCCGTTTTTAAGAGAATGTTGCTTCAGATCTACGACGATGTAAAAAACGGGGCGCCTTTTTCTCAGTCCCTCGGCAAATACCCGTCCTTTTTCCCTCCCTTGTACGTTGCCCTGGTGGCGGCGGGTGAGTTCAGCGGAAATTTGGACCAGTCTCTTTTGCGCGTTACGGAATACCGTCAAAAACAAGAAGAGATCCTTTCCCGGGTGCGTTCCTCTTTAATCTATCCTGCGCTCATGGCCTTGACGGGTGCCGGGACGATCATTTTCATGCTGGCTTTTGTTATGCCGCGGCTTTTAGGCATTTTTTCGCGATTGGGCGGTGAACTTCCGCTGCCAACGAAAATACTGATCCAAATAAGTCAATGGGCTCGTGACCCGTGGATCTGGGGTATTGCGGTTGTGGTTTCCCTTTTGGTGATCATGCAGTTCCGGAAAAAAAATACCCAAAAAAGTCTCGCACTAAGCCGGTTTATTCTCGGACTTCCCGTCCTGGGAGCGTTTACACTCAAGATCCAGATCGCGCGGTTCACGCGGACCATGGAGCTTCTGATCAAAAGCGGTATCCCGGTCATCAATACGATCCAGACCGCGGCGCCCGTGGTCAGCAGCCTGGTCCTCAGAGACGAGCTTCTTAAGTGTTTGAAGGACATCAAGGAGGGCGGGTCTTTCGGAAAAAGTTTAAAAAAATCGAAACGTTTTCCGAACTTCATGACCAATCTTCTCAGTGTGGGCGAAGAGTCCGGAAGACTTGACGAGGCGTTGGGGGAGATCGCAAATTTTTATGAGCGCGAGTCCGATGAAGCGGTTCGTATCTTCACGTCGCTTTTGGAACCTCTCATGATCCTTGGGATGGGTTTGGTGGTCGGATTCATCGTGATCGCCATGCTGTTGCCCATGTTCGAGATCAATATGATGGTGAAATAAAAATCAAATGAAACGGAAAGATTTTTTTTTACGGTGGGGAAGCGTATTTTTTTGGGTGTTGCTAACGGCATTCGCGGCGGCGCAAGAGCCTTGGAAAGAGGTTCGGGGGGATCATTTCATCGTCCACCATTTCGGCGAAGAATCTTTCGCTCAGGAGGTGCTCCGCAGGGCGGAACAGTATTATAAACAGATCGGCGAGGATCTCGGGTATGAACGTCGCTCCGCTTTTTGGCAATGGGACAATCGGGTGAACATCTATATTTATAAAACCAAAGAGGATTTTATTAAGAATTCCGGAAGGGCTGAATGGTCGGAGGGCTACGCGGATTACACGAAGAAGGCCATCATCAGTTACGAATGGGGAAAGGATTTTTTAGAAGCGCTTTTACCGCATGAGATCACCCACTTGATATTCCGTGATTATGTGGGTTTCAGGGGGGAGGTGCCTGTTTGGCTCGACGAGGGGATCGCTCAGTGGGAAGAGCCTGCAAAGCGGAAGGTAGTGCGTTCCGTGATGCATGCCTATCTTTATGACGGGAAGGGGTACACCATCAAAGATTTAACGACCATAGATATTTCAAATGTTCCCACCAAGCTTGCCGTTAATCTCTTTTATGTCCAAGCCGCATCCTTGGTCGATTTTCTGGTCACAGCGTACGGCCCGGATAATTTCGTTTTTTTCTGTCGTCAACTCAGGGATGGGAAAAGCATTGAGGCAGCGTTGCCCTTTGCTTATCCCACACAAATGCGCACCGTGCAAGAATTGGAGGAGAAATGGAAAGCTTATGTCGGCGGCAGTTCTTAAAGTCTAAAAAAGGATTTACCCTCATTGAACTGATGTTGGTGGTGATCATCATTGGGGCGCTTGTAGCGATGGTGTTACCACGACTCGCGGGAAGGACGGAGCAAGCGCGAGTTCAGGCGGCGCAGGCCGATATCCGTTCGAATATCGCCACCGCTCTCAAACTCTACGAACTCGATAATGGCTCATTTCCCTCAACAAGCGAGGGGCTCAACGGCCTTTTGAACAAGTCCGGGGATGTGCGGAATTGGAACGGACCTTACTTAGAAAAGAAGCCCGTGGATCCTTGGGGGAGGGAGTACAAATATGAAAGTCCGGGAGGGCACCGAACCCAGGATTACGACCTGTATTCTACGGGGAAAGACGGTCAAAGCGGAACGGCCGATGATATCACCAATTGGGACTAAGAAGGGATCGCGGGGTTTCACCCTCATTGAAGTGCTGATTACGGTGTCCCTATTGGCCCTGGCGACCGTGTTTATCACGCAAGCCAATTTACTCAGCGGTGCCGTGTACGGACGCTATGCCAATCGACTCGAGGTCCAAGAGTGGGCCGCAAAAAAAATATGGGAAATAAAAGAATCCATTATCACGACGGATTTTCCGGATGCGGGTTCTACGCAAGGAACCCTTGAGGGAAAGACCCGTTCCTACCAGTGGAAAGCCACTATTGAAGAGCAAAAGGAAAAAATTTCCGAATTGTACACCATCGCGCTCTCGGTTTTATGGCGGGAGGGGGGGCAGGAAAACAGTCTGGACCGGTACGGCGCCGTCATGAAGGTCAGGGACAAGTAAGATGAAACGGAAAATCGGCGGCTTTACCTTGGTGGAGCTCCTGGTCGTCATTTCCATCGTGGCGCTGATCGGTATGTCACTGTATGCCATGTTCGCCAGCGCGATGAGCATGATGCAAAGAGTGACCCGGTCCGAGGTGGATGAGGATGTCGGTGTTTTTCTTGAAAAGCTCGACCGCGAGATCTCCAGCCAGGTCACTTACAGAGGGGTCCCTTTTGACGGAAAAGAGACATCCTTGAGCTTTCCTTCCCGGATCGGTTTGGATCAAAGGGAGCCGTTGAGGGGGATCGGCCGGATTACTTATTCCTTTGATGAGTTTCACAGGACTTTTTCGCGCAGGCAGGACAATCTCAATCAGATCTATAAGAAGAATGAAGAAGGTGCCGTCCCGATGCTCGAGGGCGCCGCTAACGTGAAATTCCAGTACTTTGTTTACCGAAAATCCGAAAAAATATTTGAATGGGTTGGCGTGTGGAATTCTTTGGAGCACGAGGGGGCGATCCCTTACGCGGTCAAAGTCGAGTTTGAATGTGTCCGGGGAGAGGAGCGGCATGTATTTGAAAAAACCATTGCAATACCCATTGCAGAGTCCGCGCGGTAGTTTACTCATCGTTTCGCTGTGGATGATAGCGATATTGACCATTCTTTCAGTCTCGATTGGCCAACACGTCCGCCAGAAGATCTCTTTGGCGGATCGGATCGACCGGCGGAACTGGCTCCGCGGCATTTCGGAAACGGGGGTCTTTCAGACGCTCTATAAGCTCCGGAAGAAAAAAGAAGCCAATGAAGGTTATCACTCTTTGAACGATACATATACAGGCGCCCAAAAGGATTGTGCGAATGTTGTCGTGGGGGAAGGAGCTTATACGATCTCCTATCCCTACCGGGACACAAAGGCTGGAGAACTCAAAACCCATTACGGGGTTGAGGACGAAGAGGGGAAGATCAATATCAATATGCTTTATGCCAAGGTTCTCATCCCGTTTTTTCAGAAGGTAGGCGAGATCGAGGAAGAACAGGCCCAGGAGATAAGTTACGCTATCGTTGATTGGAGGGATACCGACGACTCCCTTTCGCATCCTAAATATGGAGCCGAGAGCGATTATTACGAGGATCTCGAAACTCCCTATGAATGCAAAAACTACAAGTTTGAATCACTCGAAGAGCTTCTCCTCGTTCGCGGAATGACGCCGGAAATCTTTGAGAAGGTGAAGCCCTTTATCACGATCTATGGTACGGGGGTGGTCAACATCAATACGGCACCCCGGGAAGTTTTATTGGGGCTGGGGATGGACGATTCCCTGGCCGATAAGATCATGCTCTTTCGTGTGGGGCCCGATGGGGAACCCGGGACCAAAGACGATAATGTTTTTATTCAGCCGACGGGATGGGATGCCGAACTTGTAAAGTACGTGAAAATGACCAATAACGACATCAGTCTCTTGAACCAGATGGTCGCTGCGGGGCGGCTCGGGATCAATTCCAGGAACTTCCGGATCCGGAGTCTTGGGATAGTCCCCCGAAAACAGCAGGCGCTTGAGATCGAGGCTGTTTCTGATATTGACGGAAAAATCCTATCTTGGTCGACGGGAGTGCCGCGGCGAATGACCCCGTCGGAGTTGGGTCAGGCGGCTCAGACAACGCAGAATGCGTAACGGAGAGTGAATGTGAAATTAAAATTCGGGCTGGCGGGCTCATTTTTCAAGGGGGGGAAGATGTCGTGGTCCCGGAGCGGCTTTTCAAAAGGTAAAAAAGTGTCGGCGGCCTTAAGCAACGAAGATTGCTTGTGTTTTAATTTGCAGGAACAAGAAGTCAAGCTGACGGCTTTGACGTCGAAATCCCTTGGGAACAAACAGATAGACCAGTTTTACAGCATTAACAGTCAGGGTCTCTCGGAGGTGGAATTGGGCGACCGTCTTCGTCCCATTATCGGGGACCTCCATTTCAAGCACCCCCGGGTCATCGGTCTTGTTTCCTCGAATGTTGTGGTAACGCGAAACATCGAAATCCCCTCCCGTGATCCGGACGAAATCCGTGAAATTTTGAGCCTTCAAGCATCGCGCCACACGCCTTATTCCAGGGGCGAGATCATTATCGACTATATCAACCTAGGTGTTTTTAAGAGCGTTTACACAAAAGTTTTATTCATTATCGTGCCCCGGACCGTTGTCATGAAGTACTACGATCTCGCTTCGCAGCTTCACCTTCGGGTCGAAAAAATCGTTTTTGCTCCGGAGGCCATTGCGCGTTTTTTTGGAAAACATTTGAATCTTATTAATGAAAGACTGCCCATCTGTATCATCCAGATCGATTCGACTACCTCCGAGTTTTTGATCGTATTCCGCGGCGCGGCTCTTTTTGTCCGCAGCATTCCCGTCGGCGCGCGTCATTTTGAGGCGGCGAGTGAAGGCTATTCAACCCGTTTTTGTGAAGAACTTAAAAAGTCATTCGATACCTATCAAAGCGAGAATATTGACCTGATGCCGGCTTATATTGTGCTCGGAGGAGCTACGCGGGGACTCGAGGATTTGAATGCGGCCATTCAAGAAAATTTCAACATGTCGGTAAAGCAAATTTCAGACCTCGATATTTTGCCGATACGTCCTGAGATGAAAGAAAAGTATGCGGAGCAGAATGTTTCTTTATTGTCGACGGCCGCAACAGGTATTCTTGTGGATGATCTCGCTGTGGATCTGAGTTCCGATGAGAGCAAGATGAACCGGATCATGATTGACCGGACGAAGCAAGTGATCAAGGCCGGGATTTTATCGATGGTGTTTCTGGGGCTACTCTGTTTTTCGATCGCAAGCCACATCTATTCCAAAGCGGTCCGTCTTCAGCAGCTTACCGCGCGCTACGAACCCATCAAAAAGGAAGCGAAAGTGCTGGAGGATACTTATTTGAGGGTGCGTGCTGTCAAAAATTATCTGGAAACGCGCGGGATGGCGCTTGAAGTATTAACAGAAATTTCTTCAATGCTCGCGCCGGACCTTTATCTGACAGATTTTAAATTTGAAGCAGGAAAGAAGGTGGGGGTCAAGGGATCTACGTATGCAAAGCCCTCTATCTTCATATTGGTCGATGCTATGGGGAAATCCAAGCTTTTAAAAAACGTGGAAACAAAATATATCACGGGGCGCGTGGACGAAGGGACCGAGGTTTCTGATTTTGAAATTGCGGCCTCTCTCAAATAGGGAATGAGGACTCTGGCATGCAACTCATAGACAAGGCAAAGCTGGTCAAGTTCTATCAGCATTTATCCCAGCGGGAAAAGATCATTTTATATTTATCGATAACGGTGGTAATGATCGTTGTCGCGGACCAACTTGTCCTGAGCCCGATCATTAAAAGCGTCCAGTCACTGGATCAAAAGATCTATGACACGGAGTCCAATATTAAAGCGAGTATCCGGCTTCTGGGTCAAAAAGAAAAGATGATGAAGGAGGCCGAACACTACGCGAGTTACGCGCCGTCTTCCAAAAAATCGGGGGAAGATGAAGTTCTCGTGCTGCTTAAGCTGGTTCAAGAGCTCGCCAGTCAGGCTTCCGTTAATTTGCTTTACTCAAAGCCCGGCGGAGGCGAGGCGAAGGAAAGAAATGTTTACCGCGTTAGTCTCGAATGCGAGGGGCAGATGGACCAATTGATCAATTTCTTTTATGCGATCGAAAACTCAAAACTTCTTTTGCGAATTGAGAAATATTCGCTCCAGCCGACGGCTAAGGGATCCAGTGTCATCAAATGCGCCGCGATCGTTTCGATGGCCGGCATCCCCTAGAGGCCCGGGTTCGCCCCTTTCATCCGTGCTTCGAGCGCCTGAACGATAGCGGTTTTTTTCATCTTCCGGAATTCCTCGATTTGGGCCAAAGCAGAATTCCTATCACCCTGTCTCAGAAAAGCGTCAAAAAGGGCGAGGCGCACTTTGTCGAGGGAGGGGTTCAATCTCAGGGCCTTTTGGAAAAAAGGAACCGCCTGATCGTAATTCTTGAGATTTGTATAAACTAATCCTTTTTGATATTCCGCGTCAAAACTCTTGGGATTGAGCGCAAGAGCTTGATCCAAAGCATCAAGCGCTTTGTCGGATTCCTTGCGAACTGAATAAATGAGGCCTAGATTATAAAACGAGGCATAAGTCGGGTCCTTTTGGGAGACCGATAGGGCATAGGAGAGGGCTTGGTCTAAGTCGCCTGACTGGGCGTAACAGAGGCTGATCAAAAAAAGCGCCCTGTTGTTTTTGGGATCCGTTTTAACAGCCTTCTGATACTGCGCGATAGCCTCCGCGAATTGATTTTTATTCGCAAACTTATTTCCATTTGCGATATAATCCTCTGTGTTTTCAGAACGCAGCGGCGCCGGGCAGGACAGGAGGAGGGCAGGGATGATCCAAAGAAGATTTTTTTTCATACGAACTCCTTTCAGTGGCAGGCAGATGATAACACACTTTAAAAATCTTGTTGAGTTTAAAATGAAATTCCGGGGCAGTTCTTTTTGGATTGCCATCTTATTGGGAGGATGGATTTTTGCACTTCTGACCCCGTCGGTTTTCGCGGCTTTCGACACAGCGGAAGAGGTGAAAGTTATCAGTCGAACGCCTGACAAATCAAATCCACTGTACGAGACAGATGAAGTGGAGGGCGGGATTTCTTTTCATGTCCCGAAAGGGACGGCTTTTGTAAGAAAATACGGTGTGATTAGCCCGGTAGATTCCCTGGAATATCTTGTGAAAAAATATGAAGGTCTGAAGGGGCAGACCGAAGCGCTCAGCAAGCGGGTCGATGTGCTCGAGAAGAACGCGGAAAACGCGTCGGACAAAAAAAATTAGGAATCATTATAGCGGGGAGCTGCCGGACATGCCCTGTGCCGGCAATTCAAAGGCAAAATAGCTTCCTTTCCCTAACTGGCTTTCGACCCAGATCCTTCCACCATGTAATTCTACGATTTCTTTGGCAATGGTTAGACCCAGCCCCGTGCCGCTAATGCCCTGCATGGCCGGGGATTCGATGCGTGAGAATTTTTCGAAAAGTTTCTGAAAATCTTTTTTGGCGATTCCCGGGCCGGTATCGCGGACGCCAAGTTCGACTTTTTGTGCTTCCCCGGTGCGTTTCCCCACGATCGTGATCATTCCTCCTTGCGGGGTGAACTTCAGGGCATTGCCGATGAGGTTGGTTAGAACCTGACTGATCCGGTCTTGATCGGCATCGATCACTAGCGGTTTCTCCATATTCGTTTGAATCGTAATTCCCTTTGTTTTACTCCAGGCTCCGAATTCGTTGACGAGGGTTTGGACGAGGTCATCCACACGGAAGGGAGCGGATTTGATCGTGAATTTTTTTACCTCGAGCTTCGAAAGATCCAAGAGGTCGTTGATCAGTCGGGAAAGCCGCTCGATATTGTTCAAGGCGATCGTGGCGAATTTTTCCTGGCTGGGGGTGAGTTTGTTGGTCGTGCTGTCGCACAGAAGCTGGAGTGATCCCCGAATGCAGGTAATAGGGGTTCGCAGATCGTGGGAGACATTGGCTAAGAAGGCGTTCTTGAGGGCTTCCAGCTCTCTTTGCTTCGTGATGTCAGAGATCACGGAAACAAAACCGACGGTCTTGCCGTCCTCGCTTTCAATCACGGCGTTGCTGGCGCGGAGCACTTTCTTAACTTGATCGTTTTGACTTCGGATTACGACCTCTCTGCTTTTTTTTTCATCGGACGGCTGTTGCACCAAACTGACCAACTGCTCTTCTTTGAGATCGTTTAAAATGGATTGGCCGATCTTGTCTTCTTTTCTCACACCCAACAAGATTTCGGCGGCTGGATTCATCAGCATGATCTCGCCCTGTTTATTCACCATGATCACGCCTTCGGCCATGGAGTGAATGACATCCTCGGTCTGTTTCTTTTCTTCCCCGAGCTCTTTGAATGAGGTATCGAGTTTTTGATAACGTTCACTGACCGTTTTGAACTGTTTCTCGACAAAGTCGATGGACTTGTTTTTTTCCTCGATTAGATGCTCATACTGGGTGCCGATCTCCGTTGCTCTTAGCACTACTTTTTTTTCGACTTCCGTGGAAACGAAACTGAGGATCTTTTTGGTAAGAACGTCGGCTTCCTGGGAATGCCCTTTCAGATGCTTTTTAAGTTCTTGCTCCAGATTATGTTGAAGCGGTATGGGAGTGACGCCGATGGGGACATTCAGACTCGCTTTTCTTTTAGCCGCGTTATGAGCCAAGAGCATGGCAAACACAATGGCCACAATCGTGATGATTGAAAATGCCTGTATAACGGGGTTCATGGAAAAGTGTTTCCTCAGATCACTGGTAATTTAAAGCGCCATTGTATTGATGAACCGGAAGTTTGTCAGCTAATAATTTTCCTAGGAGAGAAGGGGATGTTCTTAGGGAGTTTCTTTCGTTCTGTGAGCGCGTTTTTCCTCTACACCTCATCTCTTTTAAAATAAAGAAGTTATGCTTTTCTGGAAGGGTTTAAAGCACTTAAGGTAGTTACTTTAAGTGCCGTAAATGTATCGGAAGTTAATCATGAGGAGAAATTATGAAAAATGATGCTGGGGAGTGTTTAAGCGCCCAGGAAATCGGAGAAAAGTTCGAGATCCCTTACTCCAAGATCAACTACTACACTTGTCTTGGCCTTTTCGACATTGTGCGCAAGGTCGGAAATAAGCGTCTCTATGACGGGGAACAAGTGAAACACCGGTTTCAGACCATTTCGCGTTTGATCAACGAGGGATATCCGCTCTCATTGATCCGGAAGAAATTATTCATGGGGAACGGGCATGAGTTACTATAAGATCCTCGGATTCCAAAAGGAGCCTTTTTCGACAAGTCCGGATCCCGACTTCTTTTACCTTTCGAAGGCTCACGACGCGGCGTTAACTAACATTTTGATCGAGCTTCGTCTCAAACGCGGGTTGGGAGTCATCTTGGGGGACGTCGGGACGGGGAAGACAACGCTGTCCCGGAAACTCATTCAAGAGCTTAAAAACCGGGAGGATTGTTTATTCCACATCATCTTGGATCCTTCTTTCGATGATCCTTTATTGTTCTTAAGCTGTATTTCCAAAAATTTCGGAATTCCGATCGCGGACAATGCGTCGATTCTGTCCCTGCGGGAGGCTCTTGAGAGATTTCTTTTCCAAAAGGCCGTGGTCGAGGGCAAAACTGTGATCTTGATCGTGGACGAGGCGCAGAAGTTGAGCGAGTCTTCTTTAGAAAATCTTAGGGTCCTTTTAAATTACGAAACGAACGAATTTAAATTGCTCCAGCTGGTGTTACTGGGCCAGCTGGAACTTCAGTCCAAGATCAAAGAGATCGCCAATTTTTTTGATCGGATCAGTTATAAAGGCAGATTGGAAGCATTGGATTTTAGCGAAATGAAAGAAATGATTTTTTTCCGGATCAAACAGGCGGGGTATGCGTCCGATATGAATATTTTTTCGGAGAATGCCTTGTATTGCATCCATGAGGTGACCGGGGGGCATCCCCGGCAAGTGACCATGCTTTGCCATCGGGCCCTGAAGGCGTTGTTGTTCAAGAACAAGCTCGTCGTGGACTCTCAAATCATCGAGGAACTTATTCAAGAGGATGTGAAAACGGGATGGCAGAGAACGAGTCACTTACTCCAGAAAAGCAGCTATTAAAGCTCATTGAAAACCCGAAGCAAGGTTTCGTGCAGGTTGAAAGCGCGAAACGGGAGGGAAAGAAATGGTTTTCTTTTCCTGCCCTGAAGGGGCGTCTTGATTTTTGGAAGGGCACTTCGGCAAAACAATGGTTTTCGCTGAAAAAGTTCACCCACAGCGCTCATGGGGTGGAGAGGATCAATGTTCTTTTGAAGGTCTTGATCTTTTTTATGGCGATCTATGCGGTTTATAGCGTTTTTGAAATGGCGAAGGGGATCAAGAAAGCGGCCAATTTGATCCTGTCGCCCGACAAAATTGTGACGGACACACCGGAACCAGTTTTAGGGTTGCAAAGCATTTCTTATTATTTGGAAAAAATAAGGGGCCGTAACATATTTAGCTCGACTCAGAGCCCGCAGAAGGCAGTAGGCGAGAAGGAGACTGATGCAGTCCCGGAGGGTGAGGATCCTTCCGGGGATTGCGCCTTGGTCGGGATTGCCTGGTCGGAAGATCCGGAGGCCATGATCGAGGACAAGAAGCTCAGCCGGACGTTTTTTGTGAAAAGAGGACAATCCCTGTCGAACGGGGTTCGAGTTGTGACGATCTTTAAAGACAAGGTTATTTTGAGTTATAGGAGTAAAGAGTTTGAATTGCGTTAAAGGGATCGGATCTCGAAAATGAAGAAAAAACAAGCGATAAAAAATACATTTGTGATCCTGATGGCCTTCGTGCTCTTTGGCGCTTCGAACGGATTTTCAGCCACAGATACCGCGGACGTGTTGTCAACGCAGGTGGTGACAGCGGAGGAGAAGCCCCAAGAAGGGAAGTCCCGGGAGGTGAAGACCAAAGTGGAGAAACCCCGGGAGGCGAAACCCGCCGAAGGATTCAGTCCGGTGGCACCGGCGGGGCAAGATGAGACCGCAGTCGAAACCGCGGTATCCTCGGGCAGGATCTCCCTTGATCTTCGAAGTATTGAAATTTCAGAAGCCCTACGGTTTCTTGCGACGAGGGCTAAAATGAATATGGTGATTAACAAGTCGGTTTCGGGGCGCTTGTTTCTTATTTTGAACGATGTTCCGATCAAAGATGTGCTGGATATCATTGTTTTGAGCAGCGATCTGGCGTACGACAAGCAGGGAGAGATCTATCAGATCATGACCGCAGCGGAATATAAAACGAAGTACGGGCGGAATTTTTACGACGGCCGTCAGGTCAAGATCTTCCGGCTCCAGAATGCCGTTCCGGATAATGTGTTTTCGGCCATCGAAGTATTTAAAAGCGAGATCGGAAGGATCTTGGTGGATAAGGAGTCCGGGATGGTTTTGGTGATGGAGACGCCTGAAAATATGGCCAAGATTGAAAAGGTGATCGCTACTTTGGACCAGAAGAGGGTCATAAGATCTTTTCCGTTGCAATACGCCAAAGCCAAGGATGTCGAGGAAAGATTGAAATCGCAACTCAACGAGAAAGGAACCGGAACCGTCCAGGCGGATGAGCGCACGAACCAGGTTATCATTCAGGCTTTCCCGGGACGCATGGATCAAATAGAAGCGATTATCAAAACCCTGGATAAAAAAACCAAAGAAGTTTTGATCGTCTCAAAAATCATCAAGGTTACTCTGTTGGACACCGTAGAAAAAGAGATCCAGTGGGAGGGTCTTTTTCAGAATGTTAACCTATTCCCCGGTTTTCAACAGGGATGGATGGGAAGTCATGTTCAGAACCCGGTGGATCGGATCGGGCAAACCTTTGTCGATAATTTTAATCCTATCACGCCATCAACAACCACGCCTCTCCCCGCAGGGTCTAAAGTTTTTCCGACCGAAAATTTCGTTGTCGGGCAAATGGGCACAAACGGGGGCTATGAAACTCTTTTCAAATTCTTACAGACGATCGGCAATTCGCGGGTTCTTTCAAGCCCGCGCATTACGGTGACGAACAACCAAGAGGCAAAGATCCACGTCGGAACACGGGAGGCGTATGTTACTTCCACGACCACCAAGGGGAGCGGAGGCGGGGGGGATACGATCGCGGAGAGCATTAACTTTGTCGACGTAGGTATTGAGCTCTCCGTGACACCCACGATCAATGATGACGGTTTTATTACGATGAAGATCAAGCCTGCGATCTCAAACGTCAAGAGCACGCTGATAACGGCCACAGGGAACTCGATACCGATCATTGATACGTCCGAAGCGGAGTCGACAGTTATGGTCAAGGATAATACCAGTATCGTGATCGCGGGTCTCCGTAAGGATGAATTTACGGATGCCGATCAGCAAGTGCCGTATTTTGCGAATCTTCCCGTTTTTGGCCCACTATTCAAGTCGACATCTAAGAAAAAGGAGCGTACGGAGCTCCTCGTTCTTTTAACCCCGCACATTACTGGAGGCGCAAATTTAGTGACCGGGGAGGAGAAGGTGCCGACCGACCATATGAACGATTATCGGGGTTACTCTTCTCTGACTTTGGATAATAAAATACGGTCGGAAGATTCACCCGGTCCCATAACGAAGCTCATTAAAAAACTCCCGTTCACTTCTCATGATTAGACTGCTTTTGTTCATCAAACGTCATGCGTGGCCAGTCGCTCTGGTGCTCCTTGTCGGCATAGGGGTTCTTTTTGGGACACTTTTTTATTGGTTCCCGCTTCGCGGAGCGAAGGCGCAGGTATTTATGTTTGAGCGGCAATTGAAAGAACAGAAAACCGATAGAGCGAACCTCCAAAAATTTTATGAGACACTAAAGGAAAAATTCCAAACACTTGAGGCAGACCGGGACAACGTTCGGGCCCAGGCCAAGCAGTTGCTTGCGGAAAAAGCTATTTTTGTTGATACGGAGGCGCAGCTTAAAACGCTGACCATCGAAAATCAGAAAATTCGCGAAAAACATAAGGTCTTGGAGGATTCGTTTGAAGCGACTCAGGCTCAGGACAAAGATCTGAAAGGGTCGCTTAAGACGGCACTGGCGGAAATGGAAGCCCAAAAATCAGAAATGACCAAGATCTCTCAAGAAAAGTCGGACATGGCCCTCGAGTACAAGGATAGCGCGGGAAGGATCAAAAAGCTCGAAGACGAAGTGAACTATGACAAGGGTTTGCAGGAGAGTTTTTTGAGCCTGGGCCAGTCGTACGAAGTGCTTAAGAAAGAACGAAAGTTTTTCGAGAAGCAGTTAGACAATCTCCCCAAGAGATTTACAGGAATGGCAAAAGAAAACGAGATTCTCAAAAAAGAAACGGGGGACATGCATTACAATCTGGGTGTTTTTTACGCGGGAGAAATGAATTATGACCGCGCGCTAGAGGAGTTTAAAAAAGCCGTTGATATCAATCCCAATGATGCGAAGGCCCAGTATAACCTCGGTTATATCTATGCGGAACACCGCCAGGATTGGAAAAAGGCCGAGTACTATTTCCGGAATTTTTTGGGTTTGGCGCCTGATGACCCCAAAGCAAATGAGGCTAAGTCCTATTTGGCCGAACGGAGTGTTTTTGATACAAAGGTATTGAAATCCTAAGGGGCTTGTGCTAGCCTGACTCTCCAACGGAGGACTCCAAAATGAGAAAACTGTTTTTTAGCCTGTTTGTTATATTTATCCTGATGGGTGGAATTGCCGAAAAATGCTTTGCGGAATCGGATCTCCTGTCGTCCATAGCTCCTAAAAAGGAGATTTCTAAAAAGGATGAGGCGGAACGCGCCGCATTTCGAAAAGTAATCCTGGAGAAGAAAGCCGAGCTTAACGGCTCGTCTTGGAGCGTCAAGATCGAATCGCAATCGGGGAAGGGCGATTTTGTCGGGCAGGACACTTTGATCTTTCAAAATGACCGCTTTCGTTCCGAGCGGGTGGAAAAGAAAGACTATGGCCCGACGAACTACACTTTGACCGTTCAGGACCAGGGGCCGACGATATGGGAAACAATGCAGACGGCCAAGGGTGGTGAAGTTTCGTTCTGGCGTGGCGAGTGGAAAGATAAGGTGATGACGGGTATTATCAGCCGGCAGTTGGAAAAAGGTAACGAGGAGTATTATTTCACCAGCTCGGAGCGGAAAGATATCCCAAAAACGAGCGACGAGAAAAAGGAAGAAGCCAAGATCAATCCGGTACCGGAGGCTGAGACGGCCTCTTCCGATGTCCTTGGCGGCGCACCCGTTCCCAAGGCCACTCCGGAAAAAAAGAAGACCAGCTGGTTTCTCTAGCTAAACCATTCATTCAAGCAGGGGCGGGACAGTACGAGCCTGCGGAATCAGCTAATACAGTTCCGGTCGCATCGGCGTATCATTTGCTTTGAATGCGATCGTTTTTTTTTGAAGGATCTCCGTAGCAGGTCAGTCCCCCCTTCGCAAGACTCCCAAAGAATTTTTCCAGGTGCTTTTCTATAATGGCCGCGTCTGTGCATATGACCAGACAAAAATGTCCTTGGACCCGATGGCACACACGGAGATGATCGCGATGGCAATCGTTCCTGAGACCTTGAGTTATTTAAGGTAGGCTATTTCTGTTCTTGAAAAAAGGGTTGGGTTCGGCTAGCGCCTTTTCTCCATAGCACCGAAAGATGTTTTATATTGTGAGGGTGAGGCATATTCGGAAGAAGAAGTTGCAAGCTCTTTTGCCTGGTTAGGTTATAGTCCTTGCGGGGATGGCGGAACCGGCAGTCCCAACACCGGTCAATTAAAGCGAAGCGGAAATTGGGGCAACCCTTGTCAACCTTTAATGAAATAAAATTCAAGACAAGGGCAGACGCACTGGACTCAAAATTCCTCCTTTGCTTTTCATTTGGTAATGAGAGGAGTTGACCTTGTGACCGTTTCGAGGCTTCTAGGGCATATGTCGATTCAAACGACTATGAGCTACTGACCTGCCCCATTTAGTTATACCAGCACGTGTGAGAGAGAAACTCCGAATCACAAAAAATCCCGGGCTCAATAAAAAAGCTTGAATTAAATCGTAATGAATATACAATTGTATACACAACGTGAGGGTTAAAAGCCTATGAAACCGGCCAGGTGGAGTGTCCTGAAGAGTGAGCGCTTGAAACGGGTACGCGGAGTTTCGTTTGAGGAGATTATAAAATCTAAGTTGATCGATATCCGTCAACATCCAAAAAAAACGGACCAGAAAATATTAGTTTTTGAACATAAAGGTTATTTGTGGGCAGTGCCGTGTGTGGAGGACGATAAAGAGATTTTTCTAAAAACAATTTTCCCAAGCCGCAAGCTGATGAAAATCTGTAAAAGGAGATGATTTATGAGAAAACTAACCTTGACTCGCGAAGAGAAAATGATTGAAGCGCGAATGGATGAGTATGTTTCGGTTAAAAAAGACGATTTAAAGGTCATAGCCGCTTCAATTGCTGCGCGAAGAAAAGATGCTGTTTTGAATATTCGCGTTAATCGGTTTGATCTCGAGAACATCAGGGCCAAATCTCGAAAACTGGGGGTGGGGTACCAGACATTTATTTCAGAGATTCTGCATAAGATCGCCCAGGCGTAGGAAGGACAGTCTCTTGTTCCTACGCGTTTCTATTTTATTCTGCTAAGGCCGGTCGAATGTGCGCTAGGAAGCTATCTCTGAATTTAGCTGGTAAGATATGCGTCTCAATAGGGTATGGCCCTTTAAGGGTTGGATGGCGAGGAGCATGGAGATCACCGATTTTTTGCCCCCCGTCATCCTTCCTTATAAAAAACCTAGATTTTTTCACTATTTTAATGCTCCAGTTCTATGCTGGGAGTGGGAGAAGCTAATACGTCCCAACCCTTGCGCCCATATGCGGAAATTACGTGAAAATAATGAGCGCTTGCGGTTTCTGTCTATGGATGAAATTAAAAGGCTCTGTGATGCGTGGCAGGGGGAGCTTTCGGCTTTTGTGATCTTTGCTTTAAATACGGGCTGCCGCAGCGGAGAAATGATGGCCCTGACATGGCAAGATATTGATATTCAACAGGGGAAAATTCATATTCGGGATCACTACTGTCCCGTTGTTTAGGTGATGGCTCTCTGTAACTCTTTTAAAAACAATAGGTTATTGATCAATATGACTGTAAACGATTTGAAATCCCTTATAGGCTTGAGCCATTCCAAACCCAA
>Ga0182027_10001277_pt1 | contig 42252 bp, 38 predicted proteins | sample 712E1DmetaG_FD_121300 | JGI IMG/M metagenome (GOLD analysis project Ga0182027, IMG submission 121300) | Permafrost microbial communities from Stordalen Mire, Sweden - 712E1D metaG (Illumina Assembly) | ecosystem: Environmental > Terrestrial > Soil > Wetlands > Permafrost | place: Sweden...
ACGAAAAAAGGCTCTCCTGCGATTGCTGATTCCCCATCATGTTAGGCTGAAACCTCCTCACGCCCTTTCTACACGAACTCACTCAAATCCCGGAAGAAAAAAGTGATTTGGGCAACAGGCCCTATTTATTATTCATTCTCTTGGTTGGTGTATGAATTCGCGTTCAACGCTGAACCTCCGTGTGTAGAGGCCGCCGCCATGGCGATTGTAGGGAAAACGGAAGCGTCCGTGACGGACGCCACTACAACCCGGCAAGGAGCAATTCAACAGCGGCCACGCGGAAGCATGGCCCTCCGAGAACTATTCGCGTCCATCTGCGTTCATTCGCGGTTACCTTCTCCGCCGTCCCGGGCTTACGCCTTGGACTGCGTGACCGGCCGACTTTCGGCCCTGCAATCCTCGTTGAGCTCGAGGCGCAGGTAGTCGTAGACGACGCCGGTCGTGACGTCGCCGGCAGGGACGGTGAGTTGCATTTCGTTCTCGCACGGCTTCAGCAAGGCGGCGGCGCGGCGCGGAAACGACTGAGATCCTTCCCTTCGGCTTCGCTCAGGGCAGGCTATCAACTCAGGATGACAGACTTCGGCTAACTGTCTAATAATTAAACCTGACTTCTTGCCGTACTTGATTACTTAACGGTGGTGCTTCCCTTTATTCGAATTACGGTAAACGAACTTGCCGGCATGTCATACTGAAACGAGCGACTGACTGTGAGTTGTGATGTCCGCGGAACAACCTCTTGCGGAGTGGCAAATGTGTTCTTGGCGCGAGGATCGCCGCTCAGGACGGTGCAGGCCGCCACCGGGTTGATGTCACCGAAATCACCGGGAAAAATCACCTGTGCCGGCACCGGGTTGGTCGACACGTTGATCAGCTTGAGGATGATATCGCCGGTCTTGCTGTCTTTCACGCACGAGGTGGCGAGGTTTTTTTCCGAGACACTGGCGCCCCCGGCGGGCGTGCTGACGGTGGTCGAAAAAAAGGAGTCGCCGTGGTTGATGGAAAATAGCTGTTGCACATAATAGTTCACTGTCGGACACACGGCGGTGGCGGTGAAATAGATCAGGTCGGGGTTCCACTGGGTGTGGCCTTCACGCGCGAGCAGGGGCGCATAGGATGCCAGCCGGACAACATCGCCATTGCGTTCGAGCGAGGTCATGTAAGCAGCCTCGGCCATCGCATTCAACCAGGCGTTACCCTTCGACGCGTATTCTCCGACGAAAACCTTCGACTTGGTCCGGTCGTAGGAATCGTACCGGTGCTGGTTGGCCAGAAACCAATCCGGCGACTGGTAGTAGTGCTCATCAACGACGGGCAGCTTGAGTTCGTTGGCGAATTTCCATCCTTCATCAAAGTCCTTGCCGTTCGGGCTGGGTCCGGCCGTGCCAATGACGGTGACCTCGGGGTGTCTTGCCTTCACGGCGTCATCAATCATTTTGAAACGCTCGCGGAAAACGGGCGTTTGGGCGTCTTCGTTCCCGATGCCCACGTATTCGAGGTGAAACGGCCCGGGATGTCCGGCGGCCGCTCGCTTGGCGCCCCAGGTTGAAGTGGCGGGGCCGTTGGCGTATTCGATGAGGTCGAGGACGTCCTGGATGAAGGCCGGCATCTCCGCCATGGGCAGGCCCTCCTGGCCGGTGCCGCCCATCTGGCCGGAATTCTGGCAGCAGACGGCTGCGGGCACGATGGGCAGCGGCTTGGCGCCGATGTCCTCGCAGAACTGGAAATACTCGAAGAACCCCAGGCCCACGGACTGGTGGTAACGCCAGATATTGGACTGGCCCCGGCGTTGCTCCACCGGGCCGATGGTGTCTTTCCAGCGATACAGATTGCCCAGACCATCGCCATGGACGAGGCAACCCCCGGGGAAGCGCACAAAGCTGGGTTTGAGATCCGCGAGCACCTGGGCGAGATCAGGGCGCAGGCCGTTCGGGCGGTTGCGAAACGTCTTTTGCGGAAAAAGAGAAATCTCATCCAGCCCAATGCCGCCCTGCGTTGTCGCCAGCAAGACAAAGCGCGCCTGCGGGTCAGATTGGCTGGCAGTGAGCGTTGCCGTCAGCCGCTTCCACCCCGAGCCCAAAACCTCCAGGGACGCTTCGCCCAGAACGGTCCCGTCCGCGTTTTCCAGACGGGCGACCAGCGACGACGGGGTATCGAATCTTTGCGGGTTGCTCCAGCGACGTCCCGTGTAGACTTGCCGCGCAAACAACGAGAGGTCGTATTTCTCGCCGGCCCGAACGGCGATCCCGTCGAAGCCGGAATTGGACAAGCCGACTCCCGCGCCCGGCGACGCGACATTCACGACGACGTAATGAGGATTGTTTGGATGAAGCGGAGAGGCGGCTTCGATTGCCAGCGAGCCTTTTCCGCCACCGCGCGCGACGAGTTCCCAGGAAGTGAGAGGGTTCCAGGTGAGCTGTTCGGTGGCCTGATACTCGAACGACCGGTTTTGCAGAAGCTCGGCGTAGAGGCCGCCGTCAGCGGCGTAATTGAGGTCTTCGAAGAAGATGCCAAACAGGTCGGGACTGATCGGCTTGGCCCGAGGTTCGACAGTCACCGACACTTGAGCCTGGGCCATGGCAATGCAAACGAGGTTCAATACCACGATGCAGGACAGGAAAGATTTAAATCGGCTCATGTTTGATCCCGTCGCCCTTTGAGAAACGCAACGAAACGTCGGCGAACATCAGGCGAGAATATCCAGGCTGAGTTTGTAGGTCATCATTTGTGGGTGATTGCAAACGTGATAGGGGATTGTTCTTCTTGGGAGTGAGTCTAACGCTGCGTCGGAGTGGCGGCCGAAGCCGGGGCCGGGCTGAAGTTGGCGGGCGCCATGCCCTCGACATCAATGAAGGCCGCCGGCGGGCGAGCGTCTGGTTTGGCCACAGTGGCCTGTACGTTTTTGAAAGTGATGCCGCGAACGTGCCGCAGATAGAGGCCGTAGGCGGGCATCACCCGGCCAAACATGCTGTATTCGGGGTAGGCCGCCTCTTTCTCGGGGAGTTGCACCTGGGCCTGCTCAAGGGTTCCGCCGCCCGGCAACTCGAGCTGAATGTTCTCCAACGTGAGGTTTTCCACCGGGTGGCCGGGAATGCCGTTGATGAGCAGGCCGATCATCTCAATGTTTTTGACACTCACGTTTTTGATCGTCACGTCGCGCAGTTTGCCGGGGACCGACCTCGGTTGGTCGCCCTCGCGGAAGGTTTTCAGACGCGCGCCGAGACGGATGCTGATGGGCACGATCACGCCGTCCATGGTGATGTCGCTGATGGTCACGTTGCGCAGGTCTCCGCCATCCACGGCATAAAGGGCGATGCCGGCCATCTTCGTATTGGTGATCTGGCAGTTAGAGACCGAGATGTTCTCAAAGCCGCCGATGGATTCCGTGCCGAGCTTGATCGCATTGCATCGGGTCGAAAGCTTGCATTGGGTGGCTTGGATGTCGCGGCTCGGCTTGGATCTGCTGGTCGATTTGATGACCAGCGCGTCGTCCCCGCTGATGACGTCGCAATTGCGCACCCGCACATTTTCGCTGGAATCGATGTTAATGCCGTCATTGTTGGGCATCCCCAAGTCTCGGCTGCGAATGGTCACGCCTTCGATCACGGCACCCTTGGTTTGGAAGAAATTCAGCGTCCACGCGCCCGGATTGGTGAGGTGGACATCTCGGACGGTGACGTTGGTGCAGCGCACCCAGCGCAGCAGAAACGGCCGCATGGTGTAGGAATTCTGCTTCGCTTTCAACTGGGGGCTTTGTCCGTTCACGGTGCCCTTGCCCTCGATGCCCACATTTTCGGCATCCACGGCGACGACCAGCGCGTGCCCCAGCGGGTTTCCGCTGCCGTCTATAAACGGATCGAGATTGCGGTAATCGGCTGCCTCGGTGCTGCCGAGTAACGTGGCGTCTTTCTCAAGTCGCAAGGTGACGTTGCTTTTGATCTGGATCGTGCCGGTAAGATAGCGGCCTGCCGGAAAAGAAATCGTTCCGCCGCCGTCAGCACTGCAAATATCAATCGCTTTCTGGATGGCGGCGGTGTTGACCGTCACGCCGTCACCGATAACGCCGGCTTGGATCACGTCCACAGTCTTGCCGGGCGCGCCGCAGATCGTTGACAGCAAGAGAAGCAGGATGAGAAACAGTTGACGCATAGGTGATCGGAGTATTATTGAGAAACGGGTTTACCCATGCAAGTCGCTATTTTCTGCTCTATTTTCTGCGGGTCTTTCGAGTCGTAGGGACCAGTTACAAACCACGGTGTTGCCGTTCTTAAGCGCGCGGCCGCAATATCTGAGCGGAAGCCGGGGCAGGACCGGGCCGTCGAATCCCTGCCGCCAGGGGCAGCGGCCACTACAGGGGCTAGCGTGACACGCTCGCGGCAGTCAATGGCCCTGTCGGCAGGCGTTGGTGAGTTGGTGAATCCTGTCCGAAGGGTACGGCAAATTGCCGGAAGCTTGCGGTACTGATTGTCAACTGAAGGAAGTTGAACCGCAACCGGGGAAACACTTCCGTCAAGATTCCCCCATACCGAGGAAACACATCCTGCATTTTCGTCCCTATCCGAGGTCGAGTTATTCGGAACCGAGGGAACAGATGGGGTGTTCTGAATCCCCGGTTGCCCCGATTTGGGGAGGAGGATGACGGCGCTCCAAACGACCGGGTTCGGTCATCATACTGCAAGCCGTCCCACGAGTTCCTTTTCTGCCTGTGCGCCGATGGCCAGGAGAACCAAGTCGAGCGGCAAGGATCCGACATTGCACCAACTAGGCGACGGCCGGATCGCCTGGGCATTGGGTGAAACGATGTAGCAGTGGCCATCGAATTTCGGATAGCGTTGCCTAAAGAGATTCAGTCCGCGTCGGTCGTGAGCGGGTGACGAGCCGACCTCGAGCGCCAGCGGTTTTTCGGGGTGGTTGTAAACAAGATCCACCTCGTCGTTGCCGTCGCGCCAGTGGTAGAGACGGACCTGGCTCTGCTGGCTCAAGGCGTGCAGGTGCCCGGCGACGAGGTTCTCCATCAGCAAGCCCATCTCCGCAAGATCGTTCAGCGGCGCAATCCCACGCTGGAGTGCCGCGTTTCGCACCGCGCCGTCCACGAAGTACAGTTTGCGCCCGCGTTTCTGCACCGATGCCTCATTGCCGGAGTAATTGGGAAGCACAAATACAAGAAATGCCCGTTCGAGATACGACAGGTAGCGGTCAAAAGTTGGCTGGGGCATCCCGCTCAATGACTGACTCAAATTCTGCGGTGAAAGGATACCGGCGACCTGCCCGGCCAGGGTGTACAACAGTCGCTCCAGCAACATTGTGTCACCGACGCCGAATGCCTGGGGAATGTCCTTGTAGATCGCCCGCTCCACAGCATCGTTCCGCAGTATCCTTTGCGACTGCAACAGCGTGCGGGCATCATCGGCCGGCGAGTCCTTGAAAGCCATCAGCAGTTCGGGAAATCCGCCGGTCAGCAAGAACCGCCGCCGCAGGTCGGCCAAACCGGTCAGATCCAGACGCGCCTCGATGCACGCCTCGATTGTCTCCGACAATGTCGCCTGCACCGGTACCGCGATTTTGTGTCCGATCAACTCCAGGAATTCGTCGAACAGATACGGCGCAAGATACTGCTCGTCCCAGCGCCCGACGCCGCTTTCCGTTCGGCGCTGGCGTAACGCCGCGGTCGCACTCGATGACCCAGCAATTTGGATCGGGTATTTCTCGTCGTGGAATGTTTTTAGCCAGAGATCCCATTTGTCGGCGTAGGTGAGTTCATCAAGGAACAGGAACGCGGGCTGTTTCGTCGTCGCGTTGCTCGAATCGACAACAAAATCCACGAGAGTTTTCAGCGGCACCTGCATCAAGAGCGGGTGATCCAGCCGCAACCACCACAGCCGTTTGGCTGGCACGCCGGCATCCAGCAGGTTCTTTACAGTCTGATACAGCGAAGTGCTCTTGCCCACCCGCCGTGGCCCCAACAGCAGTTGGAACCGCTTCGGCTCGTTGGTTTGAATCCGTCGCCAAAAGACCCTGGCCAGAGGGCGCTGGACCGGCAACGCCAAGACCTCTGGAACCTTGCCGTCTTGATGCCAGGGATTCTGCTCGCCGAAAACCTGCGTATAGTCTTGGGGTTTGGGTACCCAAGTTGGACCTTTGCGTTTTGGCATATCCAATACGGTATCAGTTTATGTTATTTCGTCAATAGCATATTTGGTGTGAATGTTATTTAGGAGCTAAGTAACAATCAGCACCTGGGTCGTTTGTTGATCCTTCAGTTCCCTTACTCCATTCTCTGAACCGTTGCGACAGAAACTCTGAACAGAAAACCGCCCTAGCAGCCTGTCGGACTTGAAGGAAGATTGGTGTAATGGCTAGCCGCGGAAACCTCCGACCTTCCGGCAAATTGCCGGAAGGTGGGGTACCAACCCCTGCTTGGAGGCACCGTCAGCCCCGGAGCAGGCAGTCCGAGGCGGTCGGTGTGGCTCTGCTACTTCGGCCGTATCGACATCACCCAAGCGTTGGCGCGACCGATGGTGCCGTCTTGGGCGCGGAGGCAACGAGCGAGGGATTCGGTGGCTTCCGCCAGATGATCGGCAAGTCGGGTTTTTCCAGCGTGCTATTGGCCAGACTTGCTCCCTCAGCCCGATACGATGCAGTTACCTGGGTCCGTGCTCCCCGGGTTCTTCAGGCCTTGGCGCAGCCTGATGGGCGGGGTAACGCGTCCGCACGTCTTGGTGGTGCTCGTACGGCCTGCGTGTATTCAGATTGACGCTCACACGGTCGTGGAGCACGATCCCGGCCGGCGGACGCCTGCCGGAATGCCACCCGCCGCCGCCCAGCCAGAAGTACACACTCGTGGCGGGATAAAAATATACTTCCTCGTTCGGGTAATAGTAGTAATCGTAACCCGCCGCGACCACTGGCGGTCCTGGCGGTGGCCGGCTCTCTACCACGCAACCCACCAGCATCGACAACGCGACCGCACACATCAGGGACAACAGCAATCCTCCACACAGTTTCAAGCGTTTCATGACAGCCTCCCTTTAGTTTTCCTCGTTCGGAACCAAAGAAAGCTTAGATGCGATCCAGCGATGCGTCAAGGACACCAGGATCGCGATTCCGATAACGCGCTCGACCTTAAACGGCAATTTGCCGGAAGGTCTGTGTGCCACCCCTGCTTGGAGGCACCGTCAGCCCCGGAGCAGGCAGACCAAGGCGGTCAGTGTGGCTTTGCTACAGCCGGCCTTATGAGGGCGGAAACCGTTCGACGGTCTGGCTCATCGAGTCCCGCATCCATCATCCTGGCCGGGAGTTCGGGCTTCCGCGTCAACGTCCGTCGGTGAAAAGGACTATAGAGCAATTTGAGGATGTCGGACGTCGTCATATGGCGGCCGAAGGTGCGCAGCAGCCTCCAGGTGCCGATCGGACGCTTGAAGATCCGGTGGAGAAACAGCAAAGCATATCCTTTCGCCCGCAGTTGGTTCACCAACGGACTGGGCAGAGCGGTGGGATCGATATCCGAGCACTTGAACCACTTGTGCCAATCCCGCTCGTCGTCGATGATCCCGCGCGCCGCGTACTCCTGCCAAAGCGGCGTCCCGCGATAGGCGCACAAACGATTGAAACAAAAAGTGTCCAACTCCAATCGGGCGGCAAACCGGAAGCTCTCAACAATATCCTCTTTCGTTTCGTCGGGCGAGCCGACGACGAAGAATCCGTGGATCCTTTCGATCCCATGGCGTTTCGCTTCCCTGACCGCGTGCTCGACCTGGGCGAGAGTCTGCTTCTTTTTGAGCCGGTCCAGCACTTTCTGCGTGCCTGCTTCCACGCCAAACGCCAGGAAATTGCAGCCGGCCTCGCGCAGGACCGGCAACTGCTCGATTCCGACCGAATCCACACGGCCTTCGCAGCCCCAGTGAAACTCCAGCTTGCGTTGAATGATGCCGCGGCAGATTTTGTCAATCCGCTGGCGGTTGATGAGAAAATGGTCATCGGTCAGATAAATCGAGCGATAGCCCATATCGTTCAGCGCCTGCAGTTCTCCCAGGACATGCTCCGGCGAACGGCTCCGCCACCGGCCCTCTCCAAGGGCCGGGATGTCGCAGTAGATGCAGGAATACGGGCAGCCGCGCGACGTTTGCACCGTACAGAACCTGTCCAACGAAAGCACCGCCGGGACATCCAGCGGCAGGGACTCGATGTAATCGATCGGCAGACTGCTCCGGTCGGGATACGGAAACCGGTCCAGATCGCAGAGTAGTGGACGCGGGGTGTTCCGAACGATTCTTTCTCCCTGACGCCAGACCAGACCCGCCACAGAACCTGGACTATCGAGGTGGTCCAGGTAATCCGGCAGCAACTCCTCGCCCTCGCCGACGCCCACGCAGTCGATGTCCGGGCAATCCCCGAGAATGCGATCCGCATTCAAGGTGGCGAATGGTCCGCCCACGATAATCGGGATCTTCGGGGCCTCGGCCTTGAGTCGCCGGGCCATGCTCTTGGCGGCCGGGTAAGTGGTTGTCGATAGAAATGAGAGCGCAATCACGTCGGGTGGCTCTTGGGCAACCGCCCGGGCGATATGCTCCGCCTTCATCTGCGGGTGGCACGTGTCAAACATCCGCACCCGGTGTCCTCGTTGGCGCAGCACCGGCGCGAGCGTCTGGATACCCAGGGGCGGAAACGCCATCACTTTGACCCGCTCGCCGTCAGGCTTTGACCGGTCCAGTTCCTCCGGAAGCACCCGGCAGAAGCTGTCGTCGCCTACGTAAACCAGGAACGTATTCATCCGACATTTCCCACATGACCTATGCCCCGCGACCATCCGCGCCATTCAGTCTCATTGACCAGCGTAGTATCATCTCTGACGGTGTCAACAAGCCTTTCTTGCCACTCCAAGACCGGATTCCTGACTCCGGGGGAGATGGCTTCTGCCCTCGATGGCGTTCAGCACCGATTTTCGACCGAACGCAGACAAAGCGCTCCTGGGGTAAAAATTCTCATCCCCAACCAGTGTCCGCCGAATGACCAGATGCAGGCATAGTGGTCAAAGGGATTGACGTGGCTCCTCAAGGTCGTCGATGGGCGGAAACCAAAGCATCGCCAGCCGTCGAGTACGGGTGGTAAATTTGTACCACCTGTCAGCCTCCGAGCAGGCAACCAAGGTGGTCAGTGCATATTTGCTACTTCGGCCGGATCGACATCACCCAGGCATTGGCGCGACCGATGCGGACCCGAATGTTCGGTGGCGTGGGGAAGACGGGCTAATCACTTGCGCTTGCCCGATTTGGCGACAACAATTCGTAATCCACTCTCATAAGACCTCCTCGAGAAACTCAGTCTCAAGACGGATGTCGTTGCGGAAACCGCCGAATCGGTGTTCAATGTCATCGCTGGGCGACTCAATGCTCATTGCATCCGCTCCGCACCCTCCGCGAGGGTCAAATCACAAAACCAAAAACCTTTCGTCTGCGGCCGGTCAGTCGGCGGGGAAAACGTGCTGCCCGGATCTGTTTGCTCGACGGGACGATAAACTTTTTCGCCGACTTGGACACGGAGCCGCTGGCGGAAAATCGGCCCATGGAAAGCGAATGAATGATACTCGCCGTTCTCGCCGCAAGGATCGACATTTGGCGGAAGAGTCTTCACGAATTCAGCATCAAGTTCCCGGCCAACGTCGGCTTCGCCCAGATAGGCGTCGTTGACGCAGCAAATCACTGCGCGGAAACCGAGCGAGACGAAGTCGGTCAGGAGCTGTCGCGTGTCGATTTTCCAGAGCGGGAAGATGCCGCGCAGGCCGACTTGCGCCAGATTCTCTTCGCGCCACCGGCGCAATTGTTCGAGGAAAAGATCGCCAAACACCACCTGCTCGACGCCGTCCGCTTTCTGGCGCAGGAGGATGGCACGCATCTTCGCGGCGTATTCCTCGTTGGTGCTGATCTGGCTGACGAACATTTTTTCCAGCGGCAAGCCGATGCTGTGCGCCTGCGCGTCGAGCAATTGCTCCCGCACCCCATGCATCGAGACGCGGTGATAATGCTCGTTGATCGTGGTGAGAAGGGCGACAACCTCGTAACGGTCGGACTCCAGCACGCGGTGCAGGCACAGCGCTGAATCCTTTCCCCCGCTCCAGCAAAAGACGACTTTTTCTTTAGGCTTCACGCCAGAATCATTACTCTCAACACAACGAATCGTGGTTTTTGCCTACAGGTCTTTGAGAGCTTAGTAACCGCTACCGGTTCACAGCCTTCATCGCCTCCGCAGGATAGCGGTCGCCCACCGTTATGCCCACGGGTAGCTTCTTGTCGATCTCCTTGAGCTCCGCTGGCGTCAACTCGACCTCGACGGCTCGAATGTTTTCCTCCAGGTAGACCCGCCGTTTCGTGCCGGGGATTGGGACGATGTCGTTCCCCTGGGCCAGCAGCCACGCAAGGGCGAGTTGGACAGGAGTACATTTCTTCTTTTTCGCCAAAGCTTCGACCTGCCGCACGATCTCCAGATTCCGCCGCAGGTTCTCTCCTTGAAATCGGGGCATGCTCAATCGCCGGTCGCCCTGCTGCAAGTCTTCCGCTTGCTTGATCTTACCGCTGAGGAACCCTCGCCCCAGTGGGCTGTAGGGTACGAAGCCGATGCCCAGCTCGCGGCAGGTTGGCAGGACTTCCGCCTCCACATCCCGTGTCCAAAGGGAATATTCGGACTGAAGAGCCGCAATCGGATGAATCTTAACGGCGCGGCGGATGGTTGCGGGGGCGGCTTCGGACATCCCCAGCCAGCGAACTTTACCGGCTCGCACCAACTCGCTCATCGCGCCAATGGTGTCTTCGATAGCGACTTGCGGATCGACCCGATGCTGGTAATACAAATCGATGACCTCGACTCCCAGCCGCAGCAGGCTCGCATCACAGGCGGACTTCACATACTTGGGGTGTCCGTTAACGCTGATGAATTTGGCCTGCTCGTCGCGCACATTGCCGAACTTGGTCGCGAGGAAAACTTCGGCGCGACGGTCTTTGATGGCTTGGCCGACGAGGCGTTCGTTCTTGCCGCAGCCGTAGACGTCGGCGGTATCGAGAAAGTTGAGCCCCAGATCGAGCGCCCGGTGGATGGTCGCGATGGATTCGAGGTCGTCAGTGCTGCCGTAGAACTCGGACATGCCCATACAGCCGAGACCGAGGGCAGAAACCTGTGGGCCGTTTTTGCCAAGCGTTCTTGTCTTCATCGATAGGACCTCCTTGAATGATCCGTCCGCAACTATAGCACAGGTGCGACCCATGCCGTCCTTGCACCGCTACCGATGCATGGTTACGGTCGTTCCATGTCCCGCACCATCCTCCCTGTCGACATGGCCGCCTTCTACGCGTCGGTCGAGCAGCGCGATAACCAACCGGCCTGACGACCACTGGTTTGATTGCCTTCGGCCAACCCACAATCTTGGCGATAGCATGGGCTTTGATCCAGCCAACTCAACACGTGCCAAAGCCGAGTTCCGAGCAGACTTCGAGATTCAGAGTTTTTCGCCGATCGAGAACGCTTTGCCGATGAATTTCCCGATCCCATAATATTCTCGGGTGTCGGGCGTGAACGTCAGTGGTTTGAGTTTTTGAATGTCAACCATGCCTGCCGTCATCACGCCCTCCTCGGCCTTCACGTCCACCACCTCGCCGACGAACTCCGTATGCAGCCCCAGCTCGAAGGTGTGCGCCAACCTGCATTCCACCACCAGAGGAAACTCCTTCACATACGGTGCGTCCACGACTTCGCTCCTCATGGGTGTCAGGCCGGTGGTGGCGAATTTGTCTGTGTGACTGCCGGAGACCAATCCGAAGTAGTCTGCCTGTTTGACGTAATCCTCCGACGGAATGCTGATGGTGAACGCCTTCCGCTCCAGGATGTTTCCGTAGGTGTAGGTGGCCTTGCGCAACGACACAGCCACGCAGGGAGGTTGGGAACAACAAATGCCACCCCAGGAAGCCGTCATGACGTTGGGCACGCCGTCCTTATCGTAGGTCCCCACAACAAACACGGGGGTCGGATAAACGAGGGTCAATGCTCCGAGAGATTTTTTCATACCTCCGCGAGAATAGAACATCCTCGCAGAGGTTCCAATCATCAATGCTGTGCCGGATGCGATGTTGGTGGGATGGAAAAATGAAACACTGCGACCGGAATTAAGACAAGCAGAAATCAGCAGAGTCAGTCGAGGCTGAACTGCAATTGCTCGACGCTGCAAAATCACTCCGCTCGGAAGCGATCCGCGACTAGGCAGGAGTCAGAATTTCAGCGAGGTGTCGACTTGGAAGCCGAGAGATCGTCCGCTGCCCAGCCCCAGGGGGATCAGATCGGGACCGGTTTCGGTGCCGAGTTTGTCCTCGACAACGGCGGCAAGACCGAGTTGCCACCAGTTGCGCAAATTGTAGCTGGCCTTGATCACCTGGACGCGACGGTCGGACAGCGTCAAGCCCGGATTGGCATCGGCAACCGCCTGCCAGGATCGGTCCATGGTCATCAGTTTATGAGTGTAAGCAAGTTGCCATTCCCCCTGCTTTCGGGCCTCACCAAAAGCGACTTTTGCGACCACGCCGTGAATCTGGTCCAGTGTCAACGGCTGTTCCCATACCCCGAACATTTCGTAATCTTCTTTCGGGGTCGGCACATAATCACCGCTGAGCGTCAATACCGGCTGGGTACCGAAGATCGGCTTGTCAAAAAGAGTTCTTTTCAGCCCGGTCTCCGTGCTGTTTGCGCCCGGTAGCGCGTCCTGGTTGGTTTGGCCGGTTACAACTGCCGGTCTCGCCAACCCGATCGCCCCGGCCACGATGAGTAGGACCCACTTCTTCACGCGACCATTATACACCAATTTCGCCATCGTCGTTGTGCTCCGACCCCTGGTAACATAAAACCGAAACGACTGGTAACTTTCACCGAAATCCGCCTTCCGGTTCTGCATGTGCTTGGCGATGTATTTGCCCACATATCCACGATGCGGTTACCGCCATACGACGTTCGCTCCTTCATATGTCCCCGCAACTTATATCGCGACACGAAGGCGCCGGAGGTGCACCGGGTTGCGGTCGGCGGCGTGGCGTTGGTCTTCGTGGTGGAGGAGCCGGCCGAATTCCAGTATGGCGACCGCGATGGATTTCTCGGCAGCGGGTGACTGGATGGATGCCATGGAGCCAGTTGGCCGGAAAATGGTTTGAAGGCCAAGAAGAAATGAATCCCAAGGAGTGCCGGTTGCATTCCGTGCGCGCACCTCTCTGCCGTCGAGCACGGGTGGTCCATTTGTACCACCCCCTGCTCGGAGGCAACCGTCAACCTCGGAGCAGGCGGCCCAAGGCGCGGTTACTGTGCCAACTACCTGCGTTCATTGCTGAATTTCTAAATGCGATTGCCCTGACATCAGATCGAGACTGCATTGACAGAATCAAGGCAGCACAATAGGCTCCCCGGACGAAGGCAGGGACGAAGAACAAACTTTTTTAACCAAACCCAACAGGAGAAAAACACCATGGCCGCTAAACGGAAACCCAATGCCGCATTCATGAAGCCCGTCCAACCAAACGAGAAGCTCGCGGTGGTGGTCGGCTCCAAGCCGATACCCCGCACGGAACTGACCAAGAAGCTCTGGCAGTACATCAAGAAGAACGGGTTGCAAGACAAGAAGGTGAAGACCCAGATCAATGCGGATGCGGCGCTGCAAGCCGTGTTCGGCGGCAAGAAGCAGGTCAGCATGTTCGAGATGACCAAGCTGGTCTCCCAGAACGTGAAGTAAGACGGCTGGGATTCAAATCAGAGGGGCGATCTCGATTACGGGATCGCCTCTTTTGTTTCAGGGCTTTGCGGGTGGTTTGGGTGCCTGTTTGGACACGTGTTTCGTGTACCGCTGATACAACGCTTCCACCTTCGCCCTTGCCCAAGGGGTTCGTCTCAGGAACTGCAGGCTGGATTTGATGCTGGGATCGAAGTTGAAGCACCTGATCTTGATGAGCCGTCCCATTTCCTGCCAGCCGTAATGGCCGACCAATTCTGTCAGCATTGCTTCCAGGGTAACGCCGTGAAGAGGATCTTTGGAGTGATGAGGAGTCATGCTCGACTGTGGGTCAGCAACTGTTGAGCAATCATCCGGTGATTACGGCACGAGGCGCACGCGGTAAAAGCGCGAAGGCAGATTCGTTGCCCCGCCGATGTCTTGGTAGTTGGTGACGGTGAGTTGACCGCCGATCAGCGAGACCGTCCCGGTCGAACTGTTGGCCGGAGCGATGCGCAGTTCGCCGGCAAGTGATGCGCTGCCGCTGGTGAGCGTCAACGTGCCCGGATCCGCCTAGCAGATAGTCTCGAGATGTTCGATGGAGCAGTAGGGCAGCGCCAGCAAATCGTCGGACTGATTCGACACCCGCCACACCGAAGCGCTCTCCAGCAGCAAGAACGGCCGCGGGTCGGCCAGCAGCCCGCCGTTGATGCCCGTCAGTTCCGTCTGCCCGCGCCACTCGATCGGTTCGACGCGCACGGGTACCGACGGCACGGGTAGCGATGGCCGGGCAGGAGGCGCCATCGCGCGCTGTTTGCTGGGCTTTGGCTGCGAAGGTTGTTTTCGCCGTGCGTCGCGTTCGGCGCGCTGCCGCTGCGTCTCCGCAATGCGCGCCTGCAACCTCGCCTGCGGTCGCGTTCGAGCGCCCGCAGCGCATCGGGTCGGCTTCGTTCATGATGCGGGCCAGCGGACTGAAGTTTACCTGCAGGACGCGCCATGCCAAGTGTGTTGGGGCACTCAGGGGCTCCAGGCGCGTGCGCTTGCTGGAAGAATCATCAGGCAGGCGACGCTGGAATCGAATCGTCTCGGCGCGGACGGGAAACCGCTTCTGCAATCGTCGCAACGCCGCGTGGATGCTGCTGCCATGAAGCAACGTGTGAGATTCCTCTGTCGCGCCCAGATGTCGGAGCAGCCACTTCAGTCCGCCGGGTTCGGCGGTGACCACCAACTCCGTCAGCAGGCGTCCCTCTTCCTGCCACTCCAAACGGGTGCATCCGTGCGCGTAATCGAAAGTGACGCACAACACAATGGCCGTCTGCGGCTGCTCAAACAATTTCCGCGTCATTGCGTCGCGAGTTTATCACACGGCGTTGCGAAAAATCGAGCGAGCCGTCAATCGTTCTGAGTTTGCACCCGCAAGCGCTATCGTTAGTCCTACGGACATTCGCCTCGCATACAAATGCGACCAGCGGCGCGGGCGTCTTGTCGCCCAGCATTGCCCGGTGGGGTATCTCCGGCGGTGCACGCTAAATGACCAAGTGCAGGAATGGTGGTCGGGGCGATTGGCGCGGATCTCCTTGAGCAGGGTATACCACTGGCATCAAAGAGTAACGCTCTGTAACTGACTGTAACACAGGTGACGCATTTCATCGCAAGGCACTCACAGAAAGCGCGTTACTGTTACAACGGTTCAACTCTGTGCAACCCGATTCGGACCGCCCATTTACCCCTCTTAATCAGCGGGTTGTAGGTTCAGGTCCTACTGGGCGCAGCAATTCTTCGCAGTTGCACCCCACACTGTTGCAGCACGGAGTCTCGGCAAAATCTTGCAAGCGCACGACAAAAGCTTCAATATTATATCCACATGTTTTTACCGGGTCAGAAAGTGGTTTGTGTTGACGACGTCTTCCCTGAAGGGATCAAGAAGTTCTATTGGAAACTGCCCGTCAAGGGCGTGACCTATACGATTCGCGACCTGGTGCCCGGAATCGATCCGTCCGGCGAACCCGGTGAGATGTGCGTCTACCTCGTCGAATTGCTCAATCCCTGCAGCGACAAGCCTCCCTACCCGGAACGCGGGTTCAAAGCCGAGCGCTTCCGCCCGCTGGAAACCGATACCGAAACGGACTTTCGGCTGGACGATGTGCCCGACGAAGTTCCGGAAGAGGTGGTGGTCAGCGGGCGCATCTGACACGATTATCAACCGCGGCGACCACGATCCTGATGAGATTTGTAGGGCAAGCGCCCCGCTTGCCGCCGTTATGGGATCGGCAACCGGAGCGGTTGCCCTACAATCGATCGTAAAGATTGGAGAGATAACACATGCCCGGTTGTTCAATTCCCCAATCACCCTGGATATGGTAGCTTGATCAACGTTGTGCGCGTCCGAGGTTATTTCCTGATCGTTATGTGGCAGATGGCGGGTGTTCTCGTGGGGACGCCATCGTCTTTCGCCGTCTTGTTCGAATCCACCGACGATCCTGCGTATAACACCACGGCGCCTCGGGGCGGGCTGGCCAACAGCGGCTGGCAATACGAAGGCCAATGGAACGGTTTTCTCGGGACACCCATCGCGCCGATGTTTTTTCTCGCCGCCAAGCACGTCGGCGGCACGATCGGGGATGTCTTCGTGCTGAACGGGTTTTCCTACCACACGGTTGCCTTCTCGGATTGCCCCACTTGCGATCTCCGCGTGTGGCAGGTGGCGGAAACGTTTCCTCTGTACGCCCCGTTGTACACGACGAGCAACGAAGTCGGACGGCGTTGCGTCGTGTTCGGGCGCGGCACGCAGCGGGGCGCGGCCGTGATCGTGAACAACCAGTTGAAAGGCTGGAACTGGGGGACCAGTGACGGCGTGGAGCGTTGGGGCCAGAACATTGTCTCGTTGGTGTACACGGACCCAAAGGTCGGCGAACTGCTTCAGGTCCATTTTGACCGGCAGGGAATCACCAACGAATGCCAACTGTCCGTGGGCGATTCCAGTGGCGCCATGTTTATCCAGGACGGTACGATCTGGAAGCTGGCGGGAATCAATTACAGCGTTGACGGTCCCTTCAGCCTGGATGGCACGGCAGACACCCAATTCGAGGCGGCTCTTCTGGACATGGGCGGACTCTACGTCAGCGGCGTCACCAACTGGACGTTCATTCCCGTCCAGCCGTTTGACCTGCCGAGCTCGTTCTACAGCACTCGCGTTTCGGCGAATCTCGGTTGGATCAACAGCGCCATCACCACCGCCCCCGTCGCGCCAGTGGCCAGTTTCGAGGCGACACCGGCTTTTGGCTCGTGGCCGATGGCGGTGACGTTTACCGATACCTCGACGGGCACGGTCACGAACCGGTTCTGGAGTTTCGGTGACGGCTCGACCGCCACCACAGGGGCCAACATCCTGACGCACACCTACCTGGTGCCGGGCACGAACACCGTGATTCTGACGGTCAGTGGTCTCGCCGGCTCCAGCACCGACACGCAGATCAACGCCGTTGTTGTCTCGCCGCCAATCGTGGCTCCCCCGGCGATGCACATCACCAAACTACAGGCGGTCTTGAACTTTGCGAAGGCGAATGCCGACAGTTGCACGGTGAAAGGCGCGCTCCCTCTTTCTGCTGTCTATAGTTTTGCCGGTAAACAGGTGACGCTGGACGTCGGTGGAGCGCAGGTTTCTTTTGCCCTCGACGGGACAGGAAGCGGGCTGAATGGCTTGAACGTTTTCACCAGGCCCACCTACAACAAGAAGACCGGACAGTGGACATTCAGCGTCAGGCTGAAAGGCTCGCTCCAGGCGCCCTGGGCGAATTATGGCCTGGTGAATTCCACCGTGCCGAAGCCGGGAGTGCTGGTAACCAATTTCCCGGTCATCCTCGTGGTCGATACCGAGGCCTTCCTGGGAACGGCGAACCTGCATTACACAGCCACAGCAGGAAGATCGGGGACGGCGAAGTAGCGTGTCGGTTTCCGTTCTCAACGTGGGTTCCCAGCCGGTCCCCGTCCGTTTTGTCCGCAATGGACGGGCGAGACGGTACGTCATCCGTGTCCAAGCTGACGGCTCGGTGAGGGCAACCGTTCCTCGTGTCGGCTCCATTCAAGAAGCCAGAGCCTTCGCCGAACAGAACCTCGACTGGATTGCGAAGCAACTCCAAAAACAGCAGGAGAATCCGCTACATCCGACCACGTGGCAGCAGGGAACAACCCTTTTGTATCGAGGCGCCGAGGTTCAGCTCATCGTCAACCCGAATCCCGCCGGCCCTATCGTCCAATTCGCCGACCAGACGTTGTCGGTCTCTGATGTTGCCGATCTCCGTCCTGCTGTCGAGCGACATCTCGGCAAGCAGGCCAGGGCGGAACTGACGACGCGGACATGGGAACTGGCTGCCATTCATGGGCTGTTGGTCAAGCGCGTGACCGTTCGCAACCAGAGATCACGGTGGGGCTCGTGTTCCCGGCGAGGAACCATCTCCCTGAATTGGCGGTTGATCCAGATGCCGGCCTGGGTGGGGGATTACATCATTCTTCACGAACTGGCGCATACGAAGGAACCCAATCATTCTCGGCGGTTCTGGCGATTCGTCGCGCAACTGTGTCCCCGCTACTCTGAAGCCAGGGTCTGGCTCAACCGTCATCGGGCGATGCTGCGGTAACGGCCAAACAGACCGGTCCGCATCGTCGCGCCCGGATCTCCCCTCCACTTTCCTCTTTTGTTTCGGCTTGCATGTGCTACGCTCGCAGAGCCATGAACCGCGGGATCCATGTGCTTCCGCTACGGGTTTGTTCTTTCGGGTCGGGCTTTCGCCGCTGGAAAGTTTTTACGAACACCCGAGGCGGGTGCGGGTCCAAGGCGGTGTAGTTTGCCGCAGGCGCGGCTCCGATGGAGACAAAGAAACCAGAACTGTTACATCAATCGAACCAACCCAGGATGGAGAGATCATGAAGAAACATGGATTTACCCTTGCCGTCGTCGCAATGACGATCCTCAGTGCCTTGCCGGTAATGGCCCAACAGCAACGACGCAGTCCTCATGAGACTATCAAGGCGGACATCGACGGCAATCAGATCAGCATTACTTATGGACGGCCTTATACCAAGAACCCAAAGAGTGGCGAGATGCGCAAGATCTGGGGTGGACTGGTGCCTTACGGCAAGGCCTGGCGAATGGGAGCCGATGAGGCCACAACCCTTGTCACCCAGAAGCCGATCCTGATGGGGGGGACGACGGTTCCCGCCGGCACGAACACTCTGTACATGGTGCCTGCCGAAACAGGCCTGTCGAAGCTGGCCATCAGCACAAGGACCGGCCAATGGGGAATACCGGTGGACGAGACGAAGGACCTGGCCCGGGTCGATTTGAAGAAAGACACGATCGAGAAACCGGTGGACCAGTTCACCATGGCTGTTGAGAAAAACCCGGCGGGCGGCGGCGTGCTGAAATTGTCGTGGGAAACCACGCAGTTTTCCGTGTCGTTTACCGTCCCGAAGTAACGCGTCACTCGGATCTCAACCTTTTCAAACCATGAACTCAAGAAAACTTCTTACCTCTGTAGCATTCGTCGCCGGGTTGGCCGCAGCCACCGGGCTGTTCGCGCAGGCGCCTCAAGTCCAGTTCCCTGCCGCCAGTCCCGCCTGTACGTTGAAACAACGCGTTGGCCTCACGGACATCGAGATCGTCTATTCCCGCCCGAGCGTGAAAGGTCGCACGATTTTCGGCGGCATTGTTCCTTACGATCAGGTGTGGCGCACGGGCGCAAACGCCTCCACCAAGATCTCCTTCTCCACCCCGGTAAAACTGGGTGGCGTAGAGGTCCCCGCCGGCAAGTACGCGCTCTACACCATTCCGGGCGAATCCGAGTGGACTGTGATCATCCACAAGGACACGAACGCGAGCATCTTCAACTACAACGCGACGAACGATCTGGTCCGCTTCAAGGTCGCGCCCGTGACACTGTCGGACACCTTCATTGAAACGTTCACGATTGAATTCAACCGCCTCCGCGACGAATCGGCGGTCCTCACTCTCGTCTGGGATAAGACGGTCGTTCCCATCAAACTGGAAGTTGACGTCGCCAGCAAGCTGGTCCCGCAAATCGAGGCCGCCATGGCGTCTCCGGACAAGAAGCAGGCCGGGTTTTATTTCCAGGCCGCCACGTTTTACTTCGACCACGGTCTAGACCTGAAAAAGGCGCTTGCCTGGCTCGATGCCGGACTCGCGGACAAACCCCGAATCGCTTACGAGTTGCTCTACCGCAAGGCCCAGATCCTCGCCAAGCAGGGGGACAAGGAAGGCGCGATGGCCGCTGCCAAACAGTCCAGCGAACTCGCCATCAAAGCCGAAGGCGCGAGCAGTTCGTTCGTGAAGATGAACCAGGACCTGATCTCGAGCTTGCAGCGATGACGCCGGTGGTTCCCGTGTTTGGACCCGCGCTGGTCGCGCGCGGGCCGCGATGCAGAACAGACAACAAGACCTGTAGTCGCAGGCTTTACGCCTGCGTCTTGGCAATGGTCCTCGGGCTTTCGTTCATCGCCCCGAAAGCTTTCGGGGAAACGAATTCTTCAGCGGCGATTCTCCAGGACCTGCGCAGTTTCCGCGAGATGGGCAGTGTGCTCTACATCGCGGCGCACCCCGACGACGAGAACACCCAATTGATCGCCTATCTGGCCCGGGGCCGCTATTATCGCACCGCCTATCTCTCCGTGACGCGAGGTGACGGGGGCCAAAACGTGCTCGGCCCGGAGTTCGACGAGGAGTTGGGCGTGATCCGCACCCAGGAGTTGCTCGCGGCCCGGCGCATCGACGGCGGTCGGCAGTTTTTCACGCGGGCGATCGATTTCGGATTCTCCAAGAATGTCGGCGAGACCCTGAAGATCTGGGACCGGCAGCAGGTGCTGGGGGACGTGGTCCGCGTCATCCGTGTGTTCCGACCCGACGTGGTCATCGTGCGGTTCAACCCCGACACCGGCGGCACGCACGGGCACCACACAGCGTCGGCAGTGCTGGGCCGCGAGGCCTTCAAACTCGCCGGTGATCCCAAAGCATTTTCCGAGCAACTCCACGATCTGAGCCCGTGGCAACCCAAACGCCTTCTCCTGAACGCGGGAGGATTCGGACGCGGCAGCGGCGGTGGAACCAATGAAGACGTTCTGCGAATCGATATTGGCGGGAATGACCTGGTGACCGGAGAATCGTTCGCCGCAATCGCCGGTCGCAGCCGCTCGATGCACAAGACCCAGGGTTTTGGCAACTTTACCGGTGGTGGCAGTGGCGGCGGGCCGCGACCGGAGTCGTTCCGTGTCCTCGACGGCGAACCCGCAACCAAAGATATCCTCGACGGTGTCGATACGACCTGGAGCCGGGTCCCCGGCGGAGCAGAGATCGGGCGATTGACCGAAGAAGTCATTGCGAAATTTAATCCACAAGAACCGGCCGCCAGCGTGCCCGCATTGCTGACAATCAAAAGCCGCCTGGTGGCTCTTCCTGCCGACCCCGTGGTGAACGAGAAACGCAAGCAATTCGATCGGATTCTGCAAGCCTGTCTTGGTCTCTCGGTGAAAACGGTGGTGCCCCAGGCTGAAGTCGTGCCGGGGGAAACGCTGAAATTGCATCACACTGCGGTCATGACGTCAGACATTCCCGTCCGTTGGGTCGGGACACGTCACCCTGCCATCAAGGAGGAATTCACTTCCACTTCTGCGGTCAATCTCTCTCCCAACCGCCCCTCGATCCGCGACGAGACGCTAACACTGCCTCCTACCGCGCCGTTGAGCCAGCCGTATTGGCTGCGCGAAGAGCACACGACGGGCATGTTCCGTGTTGACGACCCCTCCTTGATCGGTCAGCCAGAGAATCCGCCCGCGTTCCCCATCGAACAGGTCTTTGAAGTCGGTGGCCAGACATTGGTGATCCCGGATGAACCGGTGCAGATTACGACCGACCCGGTCCGAGGCGAAATCCGACGGAGACTGGATGCGATCCCGCCCGTGTCGCTCAAACTGGCATCCGACATCAAGCTGTTCGCTCCCGGCGCCGCACGCACGGTGGAGATCGAGGTCACGGCGTTCCGTGCCGACACGGCCGGTACACTGCAACTGGATGCGCCTTCCGGTTGGAAAGTCGCGCCGGCAACGCAATCGTTCCGTCTCGCCACAGTCGGGGATCATGCGAAGTTCTCGTTCACGGTCACCGCGCCGCCACAGCCGGCTACGGCGAGCCTCACGGCCCGGGCCGAGATCAAAGGCGTACGCTATAGCAGCCGACGTGTCGAGATTCGGTACGACCACATCCCCGTGCAACTGCTCCAGCCGCCCGCACAGGTCAAGGCGGTCTGTCTCGACCTGAAGATTCGCGGCAGACAGGTCGGGTATCTGCCCGGCGCCGGCGACAGCGTGGCCGAGAACCTGGAACAGATGGGCTACACGGTCACGCCACTGACCGGCGCGGACCTCACGCCGGAACGGCTGAAGAACTTCGATGCCGTGGTGATCGGCATACGCGCGTTCAACACCCGGACCGACCTCGGCGCGCAGTTGACAAACCTTTTCGCTTACGTCGAGGCGGGCGGCAACGTGATCGCGCAATACAACCGGCCGAACGGCCTCCAAACGGACAAGCTTGCGCCCTTCGACCTTCGGGTCTCGAACGACCGCGTCACCGACGAGAACGCGCCGGTGACGTTCCTCGCGCCGGATCATCCGGCGCTCAATACGCCAAACAAAATCACCAGCGCCGATTTCGAGGGTTGGGTGCAGGAACGCGGGGTGTATTACCCGAACCAATGGGACGAACATTTCACACCGATCCTCGCCTGCAGCGATCCCGGTGAAGCGCCCCTGAAAGGCGGCCTACTGGTTGCGAAGTACGGCAACGGTTACTTTGTTTACACGGGATTGGCGTTCTTCCGCGAACTCCCCGCCGGGGTGCCCGGCGCCTATCGGCTGTTCGCCAACCTGATTTCGTTGGGGAAATGAAGCAGTCGGGGGACGAGACCAATCGGGCCGGGATGGGACCGTCCGACTCCGGAAACGCAGCCAACGACGAGACGACCGGTCTGCCGTGCTTTCGCAGGTGGAGGACGGTTTATCTTTTCGTCCTCGGCTGTTTTGTTTGCTACGTGGTTTTCCTGGTCGCCTTGAAGTGGGCTTTTTCATGAGTCCACTCGATTATCTCGTTTTGTTGGGGAGCATGGTCGGCATTGCCGCCTATGGCATCTGGCGCACGCGCGGCCATCACAACCTGAGCACCTATTTGAAGGGCGACCAGACCACCGGCTGGGCCACGATCGGACTTTCGGTCATGGCGACGCAGGCGAGCGCCATCACGTTCATCTCCACTCCCGGCCAGGGCTATGCCAGCGGGCTCGACTTCATTCAGAATTATTTCGGGATGCCGCTGGCGCTGATCCTCATCGCCGCGGTATTCCTGCCGATGTACCGGCGTTTGAACGTGTACACGGCGTACGAGTTTCTGGGGCGACGATTCGACGCCAAAACCCGGCTCCTCGGAGCGGGGCTGTTCCTCCTGCAGCGCGGGCTCGCCGCCGGAATCACCATTTACGCGCCCGCGATCATTCTTTCCACCGTGCTGGGTTGGCGGCTCGATCTCACCATTGTCCTCAGCGGGGTGCTGGTCATCCTCTACACCGTGACGGGAGGCAGCGATGCGGTCACCCATACCCAGAAATACCAACTGGCCGTCATCTTCGCCGGCATGCTGACCGCCTTGATCGTCCTGCTGTGCCGGCTGCCGGCAGCTCTGTCGTTCCCCGACGCCCTCACGGTTGCAGGCGGCTTCAAGAAACTGAATGCGGTCGATTTCTCCCTCGATGTCAAACAGCGCTACACCTTCTGGTCCGGCCTGATGGGCGGCCTGTTTCTCTCCCTGTCGTACTTCGGCACCGACCAATCCCAGGTGCAGCGCTACATTTCCGGCGCCTCCCTGCGCGAGAGCCGGCTGGGTCTGATGTTCAATGCCGTGTTCAAAATCCCAATGCAGTTCTTGATCCTGCTGCTTGGCGTCCTGGTGTTTGTGTTCTATCAGTTCGAGCGGCCCCCGGTGTTTTTCAACGAGATCGCCTGGAAGGCCGCGGTCCAACACGACCCGGACGGAAAACTGCGTTCCATCGAGCAACAATTCGCCGTCGTCCATGCGCAAAAACAACGGCTGATTCAGACCTGGCTCAACGCCAAACACGCCGGGGACGCCCAGGCCGAAGCCCGGGCCCGCTCCGAGGCGTTGGCGGCTCTCGATCGCAGTGAGTCCCTGATCGCGGAGGCGAAGAAGGCGTTGACAACCGCGGATCCCGGAGCCAAGAGCAACGACTCGGATTATGTGTTCATCACCTTCGTGCTGGATCATCTGCCGCACGGGGTGATCGGTCTCCTGGTGGCTGCGTTTTTCGCCGCCGCGCTTTCGTCAAAAGCGGCAGAACTCAATGCGCTCGGTTCAACGACCACCGTCGATTTTTATCGGCACCTGCTCAAACGGGAGGCGTCCGACGCGCACTATGTCGCGGCTTCAAAGTGGTTCACCCTGCTCTGGGGACTGGTGGCGCTCGCCTTTGCGCTCTTCGCGAATCTGGTGGAGAACCTGATCCAGGCGGTGAACATCGTGGGGTCGGTATTCTATGGCGTGGTGCTGGCCCTGTTTCTGATGGCCTTCTTTGTGAAGCGGGTCGGAGGGACCGCCGTGTTCTGGGCCGCGCTGATCGCCCAGACCCTGGTCTTCATCCTGTATTCCTCCCTGAACATCAGCTATCTCTGGTATAACTTTATCGGGTGCGCCGCCTGCATGCTGTTCAGCCTTCTCCTCCAGACGGTGATCGGTCCAAAGACCGGGCCTGCGCAGGCGTTGCCCGCTTCATGACAACTTCACCTGTCATCTGTTTCGGCCAGCAGCCCTGCGGGTTTTTTCCGCGCCGGTTCCTGTTCGCCAAAATCCAGACCGCCCGCCGGCTGCGAGCAGAGATCGGGGGCGAGATCGTTTTCTTTTGCCACGACAGCGACCACGATCCGCGCGAAACGAAGGTGCTCCTGCGCCATCGCAAGACTGGCGAGTTGGCGCCTCTCAATTTCACGTTCGAGAACAAGCTCCAGCGCAAATTCTCCCCGTTATACCTGAAACGCATCCCGGACGGCTGGCAGGCCAGGACCGAGCTTCAACTGCCCAATTATGTCGGCCATGATTTGATCGACATTTTCAAGAAAACATCGGCCGCCAACATGGCCGACTTCTGCCTGGAGATGTACCGCCACATGGGTTTGCTTGACGGCATCTGCGTGGCGCGATCGAGCGAGCCCGGTTTTCGCCGCACGGCCTGTGACGTGCCCGATTTTTTCGTCGACGTTCCGTACGAAGGCGAAATCGTGCGGGCTCGGTTCCTCGACGGCGCCTTGAAGCTGCACGAGGGCGGAGACTGCCACGTGACCCTGCCGTTGACTCCCTTCACCCGGGAACAGATCAGTCCGACGCGCGACACCCGGCTGCGTTGGATGCAATCCGTCCTGCATTGCACGCATTACATTGCCGGTGCCGGCGAAAGAGATTATCTTCACAGGGAAGACGCGCCGGAAATCACTTATGTAGACCGGGACACGATTGACCGATCCGATGAATCCTACACCGAACTCGCCTGCTAAACCCGCGCCGCTGTTGGCATTTGGCGCGCATCCAGACGATATCGAATTCGCCTGCGGTGGCGTCATCGCGAGGGAGACATGCGCCGGACGGGCCGCGCATTTCGTCGTCTGCTCGCGCGGCGAAGCGGGAACTCACGGCACGCGGGCACAACGAACCACCGAAGCGAAGAAGGCCGCCGCGCTGCTCGGCGCGACCATCGAATTCATCCAACTCGACGGGGATGCTCATCTCGAAGTCGGCGTCGCTCACGCCCTCAAACTGGCCCGGATTCTCCGGCGTGTCCGGCCGGCCATCGTGCTCGCGCCGAGCCTGGTCGGAAACCAGCATCCCGACCATCGGCGGCTCGGACAACTGGTACGCGATGCGGCCCGACTCGCCCGGTACGGCGGTATAAAGGAACTGCGGGCCTTCCGCCCGCACACGATTGGCCAGGTATTTTTCTACGCCGTCACGCCTGAAGCCGAACCTTCGGACATCACCCCGGTGCTCCTTGACGTCTCCGCGCCGGACATCCTGGCTGTCTGGACCGCCGCCATGGAAGCGCACACATCACAAATCAGTGCCCGCAACTATGTTGAATTGCAGCTCACCCGTGCGCGGTTGCGCGGACTGCGCGCCGGAATCGGGCATGCCATTGCGCTGTTCCCCAACACTCCGCTCGTGCTCGAGTCGCTCGACCCGGTGAGCCGGGGCACGAGCCGCTTTTGACATGCCTGGGAACCCCTTACTGAAGATCGGCATCGCCTGTTATCCGTCGGTGGGCGGGAGCGGGATTCTCGCCACGGCGTTGGGGGAAGAACTGGTGCGTCGCGGGCATGAGGTCCACTTCTTCAGCTACGAGCGCCCCTTCCGTTTGCCAACGAATGTGCCGGGCCTCTATTTCCATCCGGTGATGATCAATGAATACGAGCTGTTCAAGTATCCGGATTACACGCTGCCACTTTCCGTAAGAATGGCGGAGGTGAGCCAGGACCACGGACTGGACGTCCTCCATGCCCACTACGCGGTGCCGCATGCAACGGCGGCAATCCTCGCGCGATCGATGCTTCCTCCGGAACAACAGCCGCGCGTGGTCACCACGCTGCACGGCACCGACACCACGCTCCTCGGCTGCGATCCCGGCTATGGACCGGCCATCCACCACGCGCTCACCTGCTCGGATGCGGTCACGGTGGTGTCCGAGTACCTGAAACAGGAGACGCATCGCGTGTTGGGCTTTGGCGGTCCCATCGATGTCATTCACAATTTCTTTACACCCCGCACGCCGCGGCGGTCCGAAGACGAAGTGCGGCGTGAGTTGGGATTACAGGACGAGGTAATGATCGTCCACTTGTCGAATCTTCGTCCACCCAAACGCATCGATCTGCTGCTGGAAACCGTCGCGCGAATCCGTCCGCGCGACTCGTTCAAGCTTGTCATCCTGGCCGGCGGTGACTTTGCGCCCTTTGCTGCCGACGTGCGCCGGCTCGGGCTGGAAGACCGGGTGATCGTCCGCGAGAATGTCAACGAGGTCGAAGACTATCTGCAAGTGGCCGATCTCGGGTTGTTCACGTCGGAGAACGAGAGTTTCTGCCTGAGCATCCTCGAGGCGATGTGTTTCGCCTGTCCGAGCGTTGCCCGTCCCGTCGGCGGGATCCCCGAGGTCGTTGAAGATGGCGTGAGTGGAATCCTGGTGCCCTCGGAGGATGCGGATACGCTGGCCCGGGCCGTGGAAGGGTTGATTCAGGACCCGTCCCGAAGAGTCGGGATGGGCCGCGCAGCGCAGCAGCGCGCGCGTGAACGGTTTTCCGCGGAGGCCATCGTCCCGCGCTACGAAGCCTTGTACCGCCGGGTGTGCGGCTAGGTAGCAGGACGGCTTCGGAGGGCCACGCTTCTGCGTGGCCATTGGGCTTCACAAACAGCTTGGTCGCGCGGAAGCGCGACCCTCCGAACGACAGTTCTGCCGGTTGCCTCGACGCTAATCGTCCGCGAGTTCTTTCGCGGCGAGCTTCTCGGTTTGGAGGGAATGATTCCCCTGGCCGGCGATCATGCCCGTCTTGCGCGCATAATCGAAGATTCCACCCGCATCGATCACGGGGCGGGCGTCGCCAAGAGGTTTCGTTTGAAACACCGTTCGCGTCGCGACCACCTGGAGTGTATTGGCGTCCAGGTCGAGCACCACTTCGTCGCCGGTGTGAACGGTTTCGCAGAGGCGTTCGTGAGATTCGACGGGATAAAGTTCGCCCGTCGCCACGCAATTGCGAAAGAAAATCCGGGCAAACCCTTCCGCCACGACCGCTTCGCACCCGGCCGCGCCCAGGGCGATCGGGGCGTGCTCGCGGGAACTGCCGCAGCCGAAATTGCGTCCTGCCACCACAACGGCATACGGAGTCTTCGCCTGCCCGTCGGGCATGAATGGGACCGGGTACTGGTCCTTCGGCAACCCGCACAACGCGTAACTGCCAAGCTTCTCGTATTCCTCGGGAATGGTCGGCACCAGCGTCAGGTATTGCGCCGGAATGATCTGGTCCGTGTCGATGTTGTCCCGAACGACATAGGCTTTGCCCTGGATGACTTTGCTCATGACTCAAACAGCGTATGCAAACTGAGGCTGTGAATCAACATCCGTTTCGCGCGGGAAGACCGGACAATAAATGGCGATGATCGGTTGACACCGGGGAGATTAGGGGCTTTCGCAGGTGAACACGCGGTGGCGTGGCTCAGCCCTCAGGGTTTTATTGTGATGACCTCCACTGGGCGGGCATCACCGGGGACGTCAGGGTTCACGTCACCAGTGAAGCCCGCGGAACTGCAGAACTACTTCTTCTTTCCACCCTTCTTCTTACCTTTCACGCCTTTTTTCTTCGCTGCCATTGGACGTCACCCCCGTTTCCGCCCTGATCAGAGCTGTTATTCGCCACCCTGAACCTGCTTTGGTAGATAAGCCAGCCCAAAGAAGACGAAAATGTGAAATAGTTTTTGACCGGTTTCCTGTCGGATTTCCGGCTCAGCGCCGACGGTCAGACCGCAGTCATGCCCGACGGACGCGACGAGACAGCCACACGTTCTCCGCATTCTCCAGAAAGCGGGCGCCAGTTGACGACGCGCGGGGAACTGGTCGCGCGGGAGCGCGATCCTCCGAAGCTTTGCGGTCGCTGTGTTTGCCGCACACGACAGCGGCGTCTCGTCCAACTCGGCTCCTGGGGTGAGAATCAGCCGATCTCGCAGTGGGCAGACACGGAGGTCTGCCCCTACTTCTCCTCCACGGCTTCGGCTGCCTGCTCTTGTTGCTCAGAAATGACGCGGGCGATGGCGACGAGATTGTCGCCCTTTTCCAGGTCGATCAGTTTCACGCCCTGGGTGTTGCGGCCGGCGGTACGGATGTCTTTGCACGGAGTGCGAACGGTCTGGCCCTGGGCGGTGGAGAGCATGATTTCGTCGTTGTCGGTGACGCTGAGCGCGCCGACGACGGAGCCGACCTTGTCGGTGGTCTTCATGGTGATGATGCCCTTGCCGCCCTTGTTCTGGACGCGGTATTCGTCGAACGGCGTGCGTTTGCCGATGCCGTGTTCGCCCGCCACGAGCAGCGTGGCGTTGGGATCGACAATCTCGATGCCGACGACATAGTCGCCTTTGTCGGGTCGGATGCCCCAGACGCCGACGGTCGCGCGGCCCTGGTCGCGGAGTTGTTCTTCGTGGAAGCGGATGCTCATGCCGTCCTTGGTGACGAGCACGACTTCGTTGTTGCCGCCGGTGAGTTTGACGCCGATCAGGCGGTCGCCCGTCTCGATGTTGATGCCGATGACGCCGCCTTTGCGCGGGTTGGCATATTCGCCGAGGCTGGTCTTTTTGACGATGCCAACCTTGGTCGCCATGACGAGGAACTGCTTTTCGGAGAACTCCTTGACGCGAATCAACGCCGCGATTTTTTCCTCGGGCCGGAGTTGGAGGAAGTTGGCGATACTCTTGCCCTTGGCGGCGCGTCCCATGTCGGGCAGCTCGTAGACCTTCTCGACGTAGACGCGGCCGTCGTCGGTGAAGAACATGATGTAATCATGCGTCGAGCAGGTGAACAGGTGCTCGATGAAATCTTCTTCGCGCTGTTCCATGCCCATGACGCCCTTGCCTCCGCGGCGCTGGGCGCGGTAGGCGCTGACGGCGGTGCGCTTGATGTAGCCCTGATGCGAGATGGTGACGATGCACGCTTCGTTGGCGATCAGGTCTTCGATGTTGATTTCGCCTTCATCGGCCACGATGTCGGTGCGGCGAGCGTCGCCGTATTTCTCTTTGACTTCGAGCAGTTCCGACTTCACAACGGCCATGAGCTTCTTCTCGCTGGCGAGGAGGCTTTTGAGGTATTCGATGCGCTTGATGAGTTCGAGGTATTCCTCCTCGATCTTGTCGCGTTCGAGGCCGGTGAGCTGATAGAGGCGCATCTCCAGGATGGCGTTGCACTGGAGTTCGGACAGCTTGAACTTGTCCATCAACTTCTTCCTGGCGTCGTCGCGGTCGTCGGCGTTCTTGATGATCTTGACGATGGCATCGATGTTGTCGAGCGCGATGCGGAAGCCTTCAAGAATGTGGGCGCGCTCCTCGGCTTTCTGCAACTCGAACTTTGTGCGCCGCGTGATGACTTCCTTGCGGTGCGCGATGTAGCACTCGATCATCTGCTTGATGTTCATGATCCGCGGCCGACCGTGGTCGATCGCGAGCATGATGACGCCAAACGTGTCCTCCAACTGGGTATGCTTGTAGAGGTTGTTGATGACGACCTTCGGGATGGCATCGCGCTTCAGTTCGATGACGATCCGCATGCCTTCCTTGTTGGACTCGTCGCGGATGTCGGAGATGTCCTCGATCTTCTTGTCGTTGACGAGGCGGGCGATGTTCTCGATCAGCGTGGCCTTGTTGACGTTGTACGGAATCTCGCTGACGATGATTCGTTCCTTGCCGCCCTTCACCTCCTCGACTCCGACCCGGCCGCGCATCTTGATGCTGCCGCGGCCGGTCAGCAGGTAATCTTTGATTCCCTGCTTGCCGCAGATCAGGCCGCCCGTGGGAAAATCAGCGCCTTTGACGATCTTGGCGATCTTTTCGAGTTCGGTCTCCGGCTCGTCAATCAGCGCGCAACAGCCATCCACGATCTCGTTGAGGTTGTGCGGCGGAATGTTGGTCGCCATGCCGACCGCGATGCCGGTGCTGCCGTTGATGAGCAGGTTCGGGATGCGCGCAGGCAGGACGACCGGCTCGTGTTCCTTCTCGTCAAAGTTGGGCTGAAAATCAACGGTGTCCTTGTCGAGATCGGCGCACAATTCTTCGGCAATCTCTTCCAGTCGGCACTCGGTGTACCGGTAGGCGGCGGCGGGGTCGCCGTCGATCGAACCGAAATTGCCCTGGCCGTCGATGAGCGGGTAACGCAGGCAGAAGTCCTGCGCCATGCGGACCAGCGTGTCATAAACGCTGGCGTCGCCGTGCGGGTGATATTTGCCGAGCACTTCGCCGACGACCTTGGCGCACTTGGAGTAGGAGCGATTGTGCAGCAGCCCCAGCTCGCGCATGGCGTACAGAACGCGCCGGTTGGACGGCTTCAAGCCATCGCGCGCGTCCGGCAGGGCGCGTCCGACGATGACCGACATCGAGTAATCGATGTAGGCCTGTTGCATTTGTTCGCTGATACTGACGGAGGAGACTTTTTCGTTTTGTGCGTACATGACGTGATTCCTATTGCTTGGCCAGGAAAAGTTTGGTTGCGGTGAGGAAACTGCGCGCGTCCTCCAGGAGTTCCTTCAGACGCTCGATCGTGGGCGGTTCCTTGGGTCCGAAATCGATGCTCCGCTGGATTTGCGTTGCCAGGCGAAAACGCTCGCCGAATTCCCTGGGCAAAAGACCGGATTTGATGAACTCGCGCTCGAACCGGGGCAGTACACCTCCCTGGCCCTGGACGTTGAAATCCTTCGCTGCCAGCAGCGCGCACGTGCAAAAGAACATGCAGTGGTAGATGGAGTCCATGGTGCCGAGCCGCCGCCCGCAATCGACCAGTAATTGCGCCGCGGTGAGGCTTTCGGTCGCCTGCTCCAGCCGCCAGTCGATCAGGCTCTGTGTCTCGGTGGTGGTCATGAAACCATGGAAACGGGATTACACGTCGAGGTTGCGGACGTAGAGCGCGTGTTCCACGATGAACTGGCGTCGCGGTTCAACTTCGTCCCCCATGAGTTTATCGAAGATTTCGTTGGCTTTGGTTTCGTCCATCACCTCCACCTTGAGCATCTTCCGCCGCTCGGGGTCCATCGTCGTCTCCCAGAGTTGTTCGGGATTCATTTCACCCAGACCTTTGTAGCGCTGGATGACGAGACCGCGTTTGCCAATGTCTTTGATCTGTTCGAGAATCTGCGGGATCGAGTGGATGGGCGTGCGCTTCTCGATCGCCTTGGTCTTGGGTTTTGACTTTTCAGTTTTCTCGCCTTTGGCCGGTGGCTCGGCAGGAGCCGCGTCTTCGGCTGCTTCCGAACCGGCGCCTTCCACGAGTTCGAAGAGCGGGTTTTCCTGCTCGGCGTAGTGTTCGAGGTTGAAGCCTTTCTTTTCGAGCGCTTCGATCGCCGCCTGGACGCTGTTGGACTCGGTGAGCGTCAAGGGTTTCACCTGCGGGGCCTTGGGGTTGTTGCCATTCTTGACTTCTTTGACTTCTGACGGAGCTTCCTCGTCGAGGCTGACGTCGTACTTGTCGCAGAGCTTCGACCACTCCCTGTCGTTGCAGGCGAACTCAAACCGGGTCAATCCGTCTTCTTTGATGCGGATCGCGTAGGACGGCAGATCGCCGGTCTTCTCCTGGCGGGAGGCCAGATACTCCTCGAACTTGATGCCGCGGCGCTCGATCGTGTCCACCAGCTTCTCCAACTCCTGCAACGATTCCAGCACGGAGGTGAGCGGTTGGCCGCTGAACTCCTTCTTGTCCTTCATGCGGAACAAGTGGACATCCTCGCTGCCGAGTTCGATGAGGATCTTGCTCATCTGATCGTCGTTCTCGATGTACTCCTCGCGTTTCTTGCGCTTCACCTTGTAGAGCGGCGGCTGGGCGATGTAGACGTGGCCGCGCTTCACCAACTCCGGCATCTTCCGGTAGAAAAACGTCAGCAACAACGTGCGGATGTGCGAGCCGTCCACGTCGGCGTCGGTCATGATTACGATGCGATGGTACCGGAGCTTCTCGATGTCGAATCCGCCTTCGCCTTCGCCCTGGCCGAAACCGGTGCCGATGGCGGTAATCATGTTGCGGATTTCCGCGTTGTTGAGCACCTGATCGAGCCGCGCCTTCTCGACATTGAGCAGCTTGCCGCGAATCGGTAGCACGGCCTGGAACTGGCGGTTGCGCCCCTGTTTGGCAGAACCACCGGCGGAATCGCCCTCGACGATATACAACTCGCAATCTTCCGGACTTTTCTCCGAGCAATCGGCGAGCTTGCCGGGCAGGCCGCCACCCGTCAGCGCGCCCTTGCGGACGGCTTCGCGGGCTTTGCGGGCGGCTTCGCGGGCGCGCGCGGCGGTGAGCGCCTTGTCGAGGATCCGTCGCGCGACGGGCGGGTTCTGTTCCATGAACGTCATTAGCCCGTCGTACACGATGGAGGAGACGATGCCTTCCACTTCACCGTTGCCAAGCTTGGTCTTGGTCTGGCCTTCAAATTGCGGATTGGGCACCTTGACACTGACGACAGCGGTCAGCCCTTCGCGGAGGTCGTCGCCGCCCAGGTTCGGGTCCTTTTCCTTGAGCAGGTTGTTGGCCTTGGCGTACTGGTTGACGGCGCGTGTGAGGGCGCTGCGGAACCCGCTCAGATGGGTGCCGCCTTCGATCGTGTTGATGTTGTTGGCGTAACTGTAGAGCGTTTCGTTGTAGCCTTCGTTGTATTGGAGGGCGACCTCGGCAGTGATGCCGTCTTTTTCCTTCTCGACGTAAATCACCTTGGGATGCAGCGGTTCCTTGGCGCGGTTGATGTGCTTGATAAACTCTTCGATGCCGCCGTTGTACTTGAACAGCTCCTGCTTGTCGGTCCGCTCGTCCTTGAGCGTGATCTCGATGCCGCGGTTCAGGAACGCCAGTTCGCGCAGCCGGTTGGCAAGGATGTCGTACTTGTACTCGATGACCGGGAAGATCTCGGAATCGGCCTTGAAGGTGATCTTGGTGCCGGTGCCTTTGGCTTTGCCGATGACTTCGAGCTTCGAGGCGGTCTTGCCGCGTTTGAACCGCATATGATGGACGTTGCCATCGCGTTTCACTTCGACGTCGAGCCATTCGCTGAGCGCGTTGACGCAGGTGACGCCGACGCCATGCAAACCGCCCGAGACCGTGTAGCTCTTCTTGTCGAACTTGCCACCCGCATGAAGAACCGTGAGCACCACTTCGACCGCCGGCTTCTTCTCGGTCTTGTGCATGTCCACGGGAATCCCGCGGCCATCGTCGATGACCGTGATTGAGTTATCCACATGAATAATCGTGTCGATCTTCTTGCAGAAACCCGCCAGTGCTTCGTCGATCGAGTTGTCAACGACCTCATACACGAGGTGATGCAGGCCCCGCTCGCCGGTATCCCCGATGTACATCGCGGGGCGTTTGCGCACCGCTTCGACGCCTTCAAGTTTCTGAATCTTGTCGGCCATGTAATCGGTTGCGCCGAGTGCTGCGACCGAGGTTGGCTTCTCTGTTGTAGCTGATTTGCCCAAAGTATTTACCTTTTCCAAAACCTTCGCTGGCATGAGTTCCCCTCTGCTCCTTTGATCACCAACATATCCGAAAACTCGATCAAACTGCAAACATTTTCTTGCATCTTTTCTTGTTTGTAAGCTTCTATTTATTAGACAGTTCCGATAGAAACTAAATCACCGCAAAAGGGTGGTTGACAAAGACGACTATTTGATTAAACTACAGCAACTTAGGTTATATACTAATGATTTAGATGAAAGCTTCTGTAAAGAGTGATTACGCATGCCGGGCCGTGGAAGCATTGGCTCTGCATCATCCGAATTCCAAGCCAATGCGGATTGGGGACATTGCGCAAAAGGAATCGATTCCGGCGAATTATCTCGTGCAGATTCTGATTGAGTTGAAGAGCAAGGGTATCCTCCAAAGCCGTCGAGGGAAGGCGGGCGGGTATGTGCTGGCCAAGACGCCCCGTGAAATCACCGTGGGAGATGTGTTGCGGGCGGTTCAGGGAGATGTGCTGGAGCTGCCGATGTTGGGGGAGCCCCGCTGTCCCGAGGAAATCAAACGCGCCTGGCGCCGGATCAAGCATGCGGCGGAAGGGGCTGCTGACGGCATCACGTTTGAAGAGATTTGTGCGGAGGCCAACGGCAAGATGGAGATGTACTACATCTAGCCCAGTCCAAGATTGACACGGTTTTGTTCTTTGATATATTCCCGCCGACCCTGAAGCAGTTCGGGGTAAACTCATCAAGAGCGGCTGAGGGACTGGCCCTGTGAAGCCGCGGCAACCGCCCAGCTTTGTGTTGGCAAGAGGTTGGGGACCAGGTGCCAATTCCAGCTCCGAAGATGAATTCGGAGGAAGATGAGGGAGCAAGCTGGTTGTCGTTTTGGCTTTCCTCCCGTTCTTCATGTCCGCTGGCGGCCTCTCTTGGTGAAGAAAGCGAGAGAAAATGAAGGCGAAACACGGGTTCTTCACCAATCTGAAATGCCGCGAGTGCGGGCGCCACTATCCCAAGGAGGCCTTGCACGTCTGCGAGTTCTGCTTCGGCCCCCTCGAAGTCGATTACGACTACGAGTTGATCAAGTCGGTCCTGACCCGCAAGCTCATCCAATCGCGCCCCCAGACGATGTGGCGCTATCGCGAGCTGCTGCCCATTGACGGCGAGCCGACGGTTGGGTTTCAGGTCGGGTTTACGCCGCTCGTGAAAGCCGATCGTTTGGCCAGGCGGCTGGGGCTGGGCGAGGTGTGGGTGAAGAACGACACGGTCAACTATCCGACCTTGTCATTCAAAGACCGCGTGGTCAGCGTCGCGTTGTCACGCGCCAAGGAGATGGGATTTGAGATCGTCGCCTGCGCATCGACCGGCAATCTGGCCAACTCGGTCGCGGCCAACGCGGCGAGCGCCGACCTGAAGAGTTACGTATTCATTCCCGCCGATCTCGAAACCGGCAAGGTGCTGGGTTCGCTTGTCTACGGCACGAACGTGGTGGGCATTACCGGCACGTACGATGAGGTCAACCGCCTCTGCAGCGAGATTGCCGGAAAGTACGGCTGGGGATTTGTGAACGTCAATCTCCGCCCGTATTACGCCGAAGGTTCGAAGGCCATGGGGTTTGAGATCGCGGAGCAACTCGGCTGGCGGCTGCCCGATCACGTCGTGGTGCCGATGGCCGGCGGTTCGTTGATCACCAAAATCTACAAGTCCTTCAAGGAATTCATCACGCTCGGGTTGGTGGACAAACACGACGTCCATATACACGGCGGGCAGGCGGAAGGCTGTGCGCCGATCGTCAATGCGATGAAGGCGGGCAGCGAAATCATCAAGCCGGTCAGCAAACCGAACACGATCGTCAAATCGTTGGCCATTGGCAATCCGGCCGACGGGTTTTACTCGATCCAGACGATGAAGCAGACCGGCGGCTGGGCCGAAAACCCGAATGATGACGAAGTCGTGGCCGGGATCCGATTGCTGGCGGAGACCGAAGGGATTTTTGCGGAGACGGCAGGCGGGGTAACGGTGGCGGCAGCGAAACGGCTGGCCGAAAGCGGCCGGATCAAGCGGGACGAGTCCTTGGTGTTGTGCATCACCGGACACGGACTGAAGACCCAGGAGGCCATCCACGGGAAGTGCGGCGCGCCTCATGTGATTCGACCGAGCCTGCGGGAGTTTTCGGCGCTCTTGGAAGAATGGAAGGATTAACCGAAGGAGAAATAATTATGGCTGTTGCTGTGAGGATTCCGACACCGTTGCGGAAGATAACGCAGGACAAAGAAACGGTTCAGGCCAATGGGAAAACGGTCGGCGAAATCGTCGAGGATCTGGAGAAGCAGTATCCTGGACTCAAGGAACGGTTGTGCGACGAGCGCGGCGAGCTCCGACGATTCGTGAACCTTTACCTGAACGACGAAGACATTCGATTTGCCAAGGGAAAAGAAACGGCCGTCAAGGACGGCGACGAGATTTCGATTATTCCGGCCATTGCCGGCGGACGTCGTTAACTTTTTGAAAGGACAACATGTCGAAAACAGCGAAGGCAACAAAAGAGACAAAACGATTGTGGCTGACGTATCCCAAGAAAGCGATTCAACGGCCCGTCATTTATGAGCTCGGACACAAATTCAAAGTGGTGACCAACATCCGACAGGCGAGCGTGACCGAAGAAGTCGGCATTGTCTCTCTGGAACTGGAGGGTGACCGTTCGGAAATCAAGAAGGCCATCAAATGGCTGGAAGGCTTGGGCGTCAAGGTGGAGCCCGTCGAGATCAATGTCATCGAAGGCTAGGCTGTAGCCGCGCTGCCAAGCGCGACCACAACAAATGTATGTTGGAGAAGTTCACATCGGAAGAAATCAGGAGTCTCGCGGAAGAATTCGAGACGAAGACGCCGCAAGACATCTTGCAGTGGGCGGCGGACCGTTTTTCTCCGCGCGCCGCCATTTCTTCCGCGTTTGGACCCGAAGGTCTGGTGATCATCGATATTGCGATGCGCAAGGTCACGCCGCGCCTGCCGGTCTTTACGATTGACACCGGCTTCCTCTTCAGGGAAACGAATGACTTGATTGGCAAGGTCGAGCAGGAATACGGCATCCAGGTGGAACGGCTGCATCCCGAACTGACGCCCGAACAACAGGCCGAGAAGCACGGCCCGGAACTGTTCCGCCGCGAGCCGGATCGTTGCTGTGCCATGCGCAAGGTGGTCCCGTTGGAGAAAAAACTGCCCGAACTCGATGCGATGATCACGGGACTGCGTCGGTCGCAAAGCGACTCGCGCACGGGCGCGAAGATTCTGCAATTGCAGGAAACGCCCAGCGGCTATCGCTACCTCAAGATCAACCCGCTGGCGGCCTGGAGCAAGGAGGAAGTCTGGTGGTACATCGTCAGTCACCAGCTTCCGTACAACGCGTTGCATGATCGGGGATACTCGAGCGTCGGCTGCACGCCCGACTGCTGCACGAGTCCCGTGCGCGATGGCGAAGACGAACGCGCCGGCCGCTGGGCGGGCACGGAAAAGAAAGAATGCGGCCTGCACACGTTCGCCGCGAATATTTAAAGTCGGACACGATTTATGGATCATTTGGACAAACTGGAGAATCAAAGCATTTTTATCATGCGCGAGGCGTTCAACAAGATCGAGCGGCTCGCCATGCTTTGGAGCGTGGGCAAGGACTCGATGACGCTGGCCTGGCTGGCGCGCAAGGCGTTCTTTGGCCATGTCCCGTTCCCCTGCGTTTTCATGGAGACGAGTTTCGACATGCCGGAGCTGGTCGAACTACGCGACCATCTCACGAAGGAGTGGAAACTCAATCTGGTTGTTGCCCGCAACGACGAAGCGCTCGCCCAGGGCATGAACCACACGCGCGGCCGTGTGAACTGCTGCTCGGCCCTGCTCAAGGAAAACCTCAAGAAAATCGTTGAGCGCGAGAAATACGGCGGCCTGATCGTCGGCGTCCGCCGCGACGAGGACCCGACCCGCGCGAAGGAGCGGTACTTCTCGCCGCGCGACAAGCACATGGAATGGAACGTGGAAGACCAGCCGCCGGAGTTGTGGGACCAGTTCAACACCGACCTCGCCGGTGGCACGCATTTGCGCGTTCATCCGCTCCTGCACTGGACCGAGATGAACATCTGGGAATACGCCGAGCGCGAAAAGATCCCGCTGGTGCATTTGTATTTCGCCAGGAACGGCAAACGCTACCGCAGTCTGGGTTGCACCCCGTGCACGTTTGCCATCGACTCGGAGGCCGACACCTTCGGGAAAATCCGGGAAGAACTGCGCACGACGAAGAAAAGCGAACGCAGCGTTCGCGCCCAGGACCAGGAAAGCGAAGACGCCTTCGAGAAACTGAGACGCGATGGGTACATGTAAGAATCGGAGCGAGGAATCGGAACGAAGAATCAGAATCGGTGACCGGAAGAAGGGGTTGAATTCCGCTAGGCAAAGGAATCGGTGGTAGAAAAACACACAATAGGGTCGCTGAGGAGATTTGAGGATCTGATCGCTTGGCAGGAAGCCCGGGTTCTGGCGCGCGATGTTTACGCATTGTGCCTCAAGCCGCCTTTGAGCCGGGATTTCGGACTGCGTGACCAGCTTCAACGAGCATCGGTTTCTGTCATGTCCAACATCGCCGAAGGATTCGAGAGAGTGGGAAGGCAGGAGAAACTTCACTTTATGAATATTGCCCGCGCCTCCTGTGCGGAGGTGAAGTCGCTCTTATACGTTTGCGAGGACAACCGGTTTGTGGACGGGGCAACCGTCGAAGTCCTGCAGTCCCGTTGCACTCACATCAGCCGTTTGCTGTCCGGCCTTATTCGCTCGGTGGCTGCCCGCTCCGCTTCGACTTGCAGAACCTCCGATTCCGATTCTTCCCACTGATTCAATTTTCGATTTCATCATGACAAACACTCAACCAGAAAACGAACAACTCAAAATCGTGATTGTGGGCCATGTCGATCACGGCAAGTCCACGTTCGTGGGCCGGCTGTTTTACGACACGGGCTCATTAGCCGACGGCAAATACGAAAAGATCAAGGTGGCGTGTGAGCGTCGCGGCGTGCCGTTCGAGTGGGCGTTTCTGACCGACGGCCTGCAGGCCGAGCGCGACCAGAACATCACGATCGACACGACGCAGATCTGGTTTCGCACGCCCAAACGCCAGTACGTGATCATTGACGCGCCGGGCCACAAGGAGTTCCTCAAGAACATGGTCACCGGCGCAGCCAGCGCCGAAGCCGCCCTGTTGCTGATCGACGCCACCGAGGGCGTGCAGGAACAGTCACGCCGCCACGGCTATCTGTTGCAGATGCTCGGCATCAGCCAGATCGCCGTGCTCGTCAACAAGATGGACCTGAAGGGATACAGCGACAAGGTGTTCAAGAGCATCGAGGAACAGTATCGCGAATTCCTCGGCCAACTCGGCGTCACCCCCCGGCTGTTCATCCCCATCTCCGCCAAGCTGGGAGACAACGTCGCTGCCAGGTCGGCCAACATGCCCTGGTACACGGGATCGACTGTGCTGGAAGCGCTCGACGATTTTCAGATCGCGGAACAACCGCACCATCTGCCGTTGCGGTTCCCGATCCAGGACATCTACCGGTTTGACGAACGCCGCATCCTGGCCGGCCGCGTCGAGTCGGGCACGTTGCGCGTGGGCGACCGGCTGGTGTTTTCGCCGCGCAACAAGGTCAGCACGGTCAGGAGCATCGAAGCGTGGAATTCCCCGACGCGCACGGAAGCCAGTGCGGGAGAATCCATCGGGATTACGCTCAGCGAACAGATTTTTGTCGATCGCGGCCAGTTGGGATCGCACGAACAGGACGCGCCGGTGGAGACCGACGTATTCAACGCGAAACTGTTCTGGCTGGGGCGCCAGAACCTGGAGATCGGACGCAAGATCAAGCTGAAGCTGACCACCGAGGAAATCGAGTGCCAGGTCCAATCGATCCAGAAGATCATCGATGCGTCGACGTTGGCCCAGATTGATAGTTCCCGGCGCGATTACATCGCCCGCAACGACGTGGCCGAGGTGACCATCCGCACGAAATACCCGGTCGCATTTGACCGGTACGACCATATCGTGCCGACGGGGCGCTTCGTGATCGTAGACGGCAAGCAGGTCTGCGGCGGCGGCATCATTTCCCAGGGCGAATATCCCGATCGCCGCCAATTGCTGTCGGGCATCAAGAGCACGAACATTTTCTGGACGACGGGCGAGGTGACGCGCGAGGAACGGGAACGGCGCAACAACCATCGCGGCGCGGTAATCTGGCTGACCGGACTCTCCGGCGCCGGCAAGTCCACCATCGCGACGGAGTTGGAGCGCGAGCTGTTCACCATGGGCCTGCATACGTACGTGCTCGACGGCGACAACGTCCGGCACGGATTGAGCGCCAACCTCGGGTTCTCGCCCGAGGATCGCACCGAGAACATCCGCCGCGTCGGCGAAGTGGCGAAACTCTTTGCCGATGCGGGCGTGCTCGTCATTACAGCGTTTATTTCCCCCTATCGCGACGACCGCAGACTCGTGCGGGAAATTTTGGAGGCGGGAGAGTTCATCGAAGTTTGGGTGAACGCGCCACTGCAAGTGTGCGAAGCGCGCGACACCAAGGGCCTCTACAAAAAAGCACGGGCCGGCCAGATTCACGATTTCACGGGCGTGTCCGCGCCGTATGAGCCACCCGAGAAGGCCGAGATCGTGGTCCACACCGACAAACAGACCGTGAAAGAATCGGCGGCGCAAATCGTGGATTTCCTGAAGATAGCGCACATTGCGCAGAACTATTCGATTTAGGAATCCCAACAGAACTGACTCCCTTGTAGCCGCACCGTTGCGCTCTGTAGTCGCACCCTTTACGGGTGCGTCCGACGAGCGCGTCTCGTCCGACTCGGCTTACGGGTGCGCCTTTCCCGCGCAGGCTGAAGCCTGCGGCTACGGTTTTGCCAGTCGCTCTGAATAAACTATTTGCCAACACAATGAACCGGGGTACACTAATCGCGCGAGAAGAACCATGACGGAGGCCGCCAAAAAAACTTCCGAGTCGTTGCGACCGCCACTGGTGAAACAGTTTTCCGTTTTTCTGGAAAACAAAGTCGGCGCGCTCCTGACGCTGACGCGCACCCTGAGCGACGCCAACATCCACATCTGCGGTCTGTCGGTCGTGGACACGGCGGACTCCGCGGTCGTGCGCATGGTGGTGGACGATCCCGAACGCTGCAGCGAAGTCCTGCACGAAACGCGGATCCCCGTCAACGAATCCAGCCTCGTGGTCGTCGAACTTCCGCATGGCCCCGAGAAACTCGCCACCGTCCTGCAGCATCTGGTCGCCGCCGAAGTGAACGTGCAGTACACCTATTCGCTGATGGTGCGTCCGCGCGACAAGGCGTGCCTCGCGCTGCACTGTGAAGATTCCGAATACGCGCGCGAAGTGCTCACCAAGGCTGGTTTCTCGGTACTGAGTCAGAAGGATATTTCCCGCTGACGCGGCGAGGGTGAAAAAACTGCCGGATTTTCACCACAGAGGCACAGAGGCCACCGAGCCTGGTGGGACTCGAATGCTTTCGGAGCCGCAGTTGCCGTGCGTTGTAGGGCGCGAACGCCTGCAAAGGTTTCGCGCCGAATGTTCTGCCTGACAACGGCTGGCAACCCTTCAGGCTGCCAGCCCTAGAATTACCGTGTGCAGACTTCAGGTTGTCCCGCAAATCTCCCCTTTGTTTCCTTCGCCCGCTCACGCGTCACTTACGGAGTTAGCTATTGTTCAACAATCCGTCCCTGCGATCAGAAACCGGCGTTCTCAGTTTCGTTAAGACTGCGACAAGTTTGATCGTAACTGCGTCAGGAACTGTCATGAGCGCGACAAGTTTGGTTGTGACCGTGACAAGATTGGTCATGACCGCGACAAGATTGATAGTGATTGCGTCTGGAATGGTCATGAGTGTCTTAAGAATCGTCCCGGGTGCCTCTGGAATGGTCATGCGCGTGACAAGATTGGACACCGGAGCGTCTGGAATCGTCATGAGCGCGTCTGGATCGGTAATTGGTGGGCTGTGATCAGTAATTCCAGCCAGAAAACGGGTCACAGGAGGCAAAAACTGGCTGTCAGATGGGAGGCGAGGAGCCTGTCCGAAAGATTGTGTGCGGGTCATAAACTTGAGAGAAGAAGTTATGACCAAAGAAAACAGGGATGCTGAGAAGAGACAGGATGAGTTGATTGACGAATTGATTGCGCGCCACGGG
>Ga0182027_10001279_pt1 | contig 42251 bp, 33 predicted proteins | sample 712E1DmetaG_FD_121300 | JGI IMG/M metagenome (GOLD analysis project Ga0182027, IMG submission 121300) | Permafrost microbial communities from Stordalen Mire, Sweden - 712E1D metaG (Illumina Assembly) | ecosystem: Environmental > Terrestrial > Soil > Wetlands > Permafrost | place: Sweden...
AACTCTCACGCAAAACAAAAAAACGGATCAGCTACACAACAGCGCCCCGCGAAACCATCGCGCAACTCCCAACTTAAACAAACTTCATTGCTCTTCTGCCAAGCTGTGAGAAATGTGGGTTAGGGACCAACTGCCGCCCATGCACCAGCCAACCGAGCCGATTTTCGCGGCGTCCACATCGGAGCGTGAGGAGAGATACGAGAATGCAGCTTCCAGGTCGCGCAAGCCGCGATCATCGGCGAGGCCGCGCATCAGGATGTGCGCATCATCGGGATTCGCCGCCACTTTGCCGCGATAGAGATCCACGGCCAGCGCTACGTAACCTTGCCCTGCGTATTTCTGGGCCTGCTCCTTCACCCAGTCGTTCAGCCCCCACCATTCGTGAATCACGATGATGGCGGGATGCTTGCCGCCGCCCTCCGGCAGTGCCAGGTACCCGTTCACCGTGTCGCTGCCGCTTTTGTAGTTCACGGTTTCCGTTTTCACCGAGCCCGCATGCAGGGCCAGGCTCAGGGCAAGGACGCTCAACGTCAGGACCGGAAGGAAGAATCTGCGATTCATGGATCACCCCTCAAAGGAACAGGCTCCGAAACTCTGGCGCATTTCGGAGCCTTAAGCCAACGTGCCCGAAAGAGAGGAAAGCCAGGCCTCTCGAAGTTACTTTTGCAGTTCGTCGATTGCCGCGAGCACGTCGTCGCTGTGTGTCTTCACGTCCACTTCGGTCCAGACCTTGCGCACCGTGCCGCTCGGATCGATCAGGAAGGTGTGACGGGCGGAGAGTTTGGCGACACCCAGGTTCATGATGGAATCGTATTTCTCCGAAACTTCCTTTTTCGTGTCGGCCAGCAGCTTGAAGTTCAGCCCTTCCTTGGCGCAGAACTCCTGGTGGCTCTTTTCATCCTGGACGCTGACGCCGAGAATGACAGTATTCTTGGCGTCGTACTTGGCCAAGTCCCGCTGGAAATTATGGGCTTCGATGGTGCAGCCGGGGGTCATGTCCTTGGGATAGAAGTACAGCACCACCCACTTGCCCTTGAAATCGTGCAGGCTGATGGCCTTGCCTTCCTGATTATTCAGCGTGAAGTCCGGCGCGGCGGAACCCACTGCCGGAGCTTTGTCTCCGGCGCGCGCGGTGAAGCTATAGAGAGCAACAATTCCGATCACGGCAATCACGGCGACAGCAACGATAAGCATGTGTGCGTTCCTCATCATTCCCCCCCCCCAGAAAAAAAAATTAGCAGAATTGGCCTTGGCTGATCACGAGATTGAGATGCGCTGGCGGGCTGGATGGCTACAGCGAAGATTGCGGGAATGCTGGGTGCGGCTAGAGCGGTTACTTCTTGACTTCCAGGGGTTTCGCCGCCGGCGCACTCTGCTTGGCGTAACGCTTGGCCTCAGGGCTGCGGGGGGTCCAGTCCTCGGGAGGAAACGAAACCCGCCAGAAGCGCGCGTTGGGGTGGGCAAATTCGATCCCGATTTCCGGTATCTGCTCTTCCCCGGGGTTGATGTCTTTCACGGTACAGACGAGATCTTCGCCGGTCCCCACATGGTTGACACTCAAAACCTGCCCAACCATGACAGGTTCGCGAAGAAGGATCAGGCCCCCGTGAGCATTCACCACCAGTGTCTTGGTGCGTTCGTTGAACGCCGAGCCGTTGGCACGCTCGCCGGAAACGATGATGGACACGGACAGGACGATGCGCTGGCTGCGGCGCTGATGGGCCACCCCTCCCGGGCGCGCATTTTGCGTGATCACGCTCAAGGCTCCCTCCTGGGAGTATCTGCTTGCATGAGAAGAGCCAATGGAGCGGGGACACTGTGAAACGATGCCGGAGCTGCCGAAGATGAGCAAACTCTGAGCCACGGTTCCGCGACCCCTTGCCGCCGTGAAGCCATTCGTGGGAAGCGCATGCTTTTATGGGGGTAACGCGAGCTTTGGCCCCTCAGGAATGGACACTTTCCGCGCGGAAAGCAACGCCAAGGCGCGGTAAGTGGAGCAGAAATGAATTTCTGGAGGAAGGAGTCCGAGCAAGAAGGGATGCGGCACTGTGCGGAATCGGGACGGGCTGTACCAACCAGGGGATGCCTACGGCCAGTGCTACAGGTCGCGGCAAGTAATCAGTGGAATCGTCGGCGCGGCCGTGCTGCCTTCCATGGTCATCAATCTTCAATGTTTCTGCATCGATTTGTTCCTTCGCACGCCCCGTCTTCTCCACGCGATGCAGGAGTGCGGGGAGTGTCGGATAGACCACCTTCGGAATTCCCGAAAACAGCGCGCGAACCTTCCTCTGCAATACTAAGGCACGGTATGCAGGATTCCGTGCCGCAATGCTCCTTGCGCTGAATCCTATTCAACGCAAATACTGTCTCCATCGAGCGCCCATGGGGGATATAGATTTCTCTTCTCTAAGTCCAATCACCGAGCCGGGCATCACGATCCTGGTTGCACTGCTGGCGTGCCTGGTGGCCTGCGTCTGGCCGAAGAGGTCGGAACGGCTGCTGCGGACGATGGAGCGGCCGTTCTCCCGCTTTGCTGCGCACAAAACACTGGCGGTCGTCACGATATTCCTTGCGGTTCTCGCGGTTCGCCTCGCGCTGCTCCCGGTGGTTCAGGTTCCCACGCCCGGCATTCACGACGAATTCAGCTACCTACTTTTGGGGGATACCCTGGCGCATGGCCGGCTGGCCAATCCGACCCATGCGATGTGGCGGAGCTTTGAAACATTCCACGTGTTGTCGTTTCCCACTTACGCTTCGAAATATCCGCCAGCGCAAGGGGCGGTACTCGCGCTGGGGCAATTGCTGGGCCATCCCTGGATTGGCGTGTTGCTGAGCGCGGCCGCCATGTGTGCCGCCATCGTCTGGATGTTGCAGGCGTGGATGCCCGCGCGGTGGGCGTTTCTCGCCGGCGCGCTGGCGGCAATCAAGCTTTGCATTGTCTGCTACTGGATGAATAGCTATTGGGGCGGCGCCGTTGCGGCGTTTGCCGGAGCGCTGGTCCTTGGTGCGCTGGTGCGTATCCTGCGGCGTCCCACGCTCACGCTCAGTGTCTTGCTCGGCCTGGGCATAGCGATTCTTGCGAACAGCGGGCCGTACGAAGGCTTGTTTTTTTGCCTCCCCGTCGCGTTTGTGCTGCTCCGCTGGACTCTTGGAAAAACAAAATACGGCCGAACCTGGCCTCAGCCTGCCCTGCGTGTTGTCCTTCCCGTTCTTGTAATCCTGCTGGCGACGTTCCTGTTCATGGGCTATTACAACTGGCGCGTGACCGGCAGCCCGTTCGTGCCTCCGTTTGTTGCCGCGGCCCACACTTACGAGCGCTTCGCCAATTTCATCTGGCAGAAAAACGCGCCGATGATCCACTACAACAATCTGGAAATGGAGGAGTTTTACAACGACTGGGGGCGTAGCAACTACATGCGCACGTGGGACACTCTGGGAGACGTGAGCGTCGACAAGCTGTATCGATGCCAGGCGGTCTACACCTGGCTGGCGCTGCTGCTCGTCCTGCCCGGGCTGCTTTTTCTTTACCGCGATAAACGCATGCGATTTCTTCTCGTGGTTCTGCTCTTCGTGCTTCTGGCTTATTTCATTACCACCTGGCCAAATCCACATTACATCGCCCCGGTCACGTGCATCCTCTACGGAGTCATCGTCCAGGCCATGCGCCACCTGCGGCAGATGTACTACCGGAAGCGGCCCATCGGTGCGGCCCTTTCGCGCGCCATCGTTTTGCTCTTGATTCTCGATATTTCGCAATTCGCGGCCACCGGCTACGGCGATCCGATGGGTTGGGGAGGAGGCGGACTGCAGCGGCGCGTGGAGATCCAGAAGCAGCTTGACCAGACTCCCGGAAAACACCTCGTCATCGTTAACTATGAGGGTGTGCATAGCTTCCATGACGAGTGGGTCTACAATGGCGCGGACATTGACGGCTCGAAAGTGGTTTGGGCACGCGATCTCGGCCCGGAACAGAATGCAAAATTGATGGACTACTTCAGGGACCGCAACGTTTGGATCGTCAAAGCGGGCATTGAAAGCGCGCCGCTGGCTCGCTTCGCCGAAGATTCCTCCAGCGCACACTGAATTGGGCAGATTTCGCGCGCGTTATATCCAATCGTACTGCGCAAGGATTCCCGTGCTCTTACGCCTCCTCAAACAGGGCGACGGAAAAAGTCCTCGGCCGACCAGCAGCGAGAACGGAAGAGGGTACAGCGGCAGTTCGGTGGTCCACTGGGTGAGGGAGAGCCTGCATCTCGCAAAGCGCGCTTCCCATTCCTTGCGGCTCTGATAGTTGTACGGCAAACACACGCCATGAGACGGTTGCCCACCCAGTCCATGAATTACAGCGTCTTGAAGTCGAAGCGGTTTTCGCTGAGACGGTCTTTGATCAGCACGAACCGGCGCGTCACGCGGCGCGCTGCCCGCAGCAGGATCGTGACATCGTCCGTGTGGTGAAGCACGTCGGCAAACAGGCAAACGTCGAACGAGCCGCCGGCACTCGAACAGGTTCCCACGTTGCCATTCACGACGAATTTTGTTACCTGCTTTTAGGGGATACCCTGGTGCGCGGTCGGCTGCCCAATACCTCCCATCCGACGTGGCGCAGCTTCGAGACGTTACTGATAGTCAACTGCTTAACTCCCTGAGCACCAAAAATCGCCTGTTTCGCAAGAATCTCAATCTGCTGTTGCTATCATGCAATGGTGGAAATCAACTCCCTTCCTCCTGGTGCGAACTCTACCGCGGTCGGCCAGTCTGCTTGGCGGAGGTCTGAGGTTTCCATATTACCTTCAGCGGAGCGCCCGACCGCCTTCAATCGGCTACTTTCCAGCAACCAACTCACTTACCTCGGGTTCGCCGCACTTTTGATCGCCTGGATTTGGCGCCTTTGGGTCAACTGGGCCTGTTGGGGAAGTTTGACCATCGATTGCGGTCGTGAACTGTATGTTGCTGCCATGTTGGCGCGCGGCAAAATGCTGTATCGCGACGTCTGGTACCTCTATCATCCCGCCGCGCCATACTTCAACAGCCTTCTCTTTCGCATATTCGGCGTTCGCGTGGAGGTGTTTTATATCGCGGGATCTCTCGCAGCCTTGGGGTCCGCGTGCTTTCTCTACCTCACCGGGATACGCCTTTCTGCCAGGCTATCTGGATGGACTGCTGCCTGCGTCCTCCTCTTCGAGGCTTTCGCGCGGCAATTGTTCAGTTTTCCCCTCCCTTACAGTTTCGCTTCAGTGTACGGATGTCTCGTGGCTTGCTTGTTCTTGTGGCTTCTTGTCAGCGCCTGCCCATCTCCGAACATCGGGTGGATTCTTGGCCTTGGCTGCGCTGCTGCGGTCGCAATGCTCCTGAAGATGGAGTACGGCTTCGCTTGTTATTCCATCCTGACGCTCCTCCTGCTCATCCGTGCGGTCTCCCAGAAATCGTGGATACGACTAGGCAAGGACCTGGCCGCAGTTCTCCCGGGAGTGGCGGTCTGCGGAGCCGTGGCTGCTTGGATGATTTCCATCGGCGGCCTCGATTTCCTCCTGCAGGAAAATCTGGCCACCTGGCCTACTTCGTATTTCATGCGCCAATACGGAAAACTCTGGTTGATTAGCACGGGCCTCGATTTCACCCGGGATTCCCTGAGTGGCGCCGCAATGAATACACTGATCTTCGGGTGCTGGTTGCTCGCGCTCGGCGTGATTTTGTTCTGGAAGAAGCGGGGAGGTCGTCCCCTGATGGTGGGGATCGTGCTTCTTCTGACGGTCGTGTTTCTCCTTGCCAGAATGGGCGATCTCGATAGCAGCGATATTATTCGCATCCTGTTCTTTCCTCCAGACATGGTTTTCTACGTCGCGATCGCGGCTGTGGTGGCCGGATATCTTTTCCTGTGCCACCCCCACGCAGAACGCAAGCTGGCCCTGGCTTTGCTCTTCTCCTTCTCCACGTTGCTGGCGTTCCGGATCATTCTGCGCACGCTCCCCATGAATTACCCTATCTACTACAGCGGCCCGGCCCTTTTTTCTTTTCTGTTCCTTCTTTCCCTGGCCGTTCGACGCTTGGCTACGACGAGCCTGGGCAGGATTCGGATTGAAGTCGGGATCAGTGCCGCTTGCCTCTTCGCCGTGGCTTTCTGCGTTTTTCCGATTGGTCCTACTAAAGAGTCGCGCGAGGCCCTCGTCACTCAGTACGGGATGGTTCGCGCGAGTTCCCCAACGGTCCACAACTACGCGGCCGCACTTGCGTTCATGCATGATAAGAATTCTCGCGGCGAAAGGGTTCTCTCGCTCCCTGAAGACACCAGTCTTTATTTCTTCACGGGAAGCGAAGCGCCCCTGCGCGTCTACGCGTTCACGCCCGGAATGATCGCCCCCGGACCTATGGCCGATAAAATCATTAAGTCCCTGGAGGAGCGCCCACCGGAATACCTGCTCTGGTCCAATCGTGTTTTCCCCGAATATCAAGCCATGATCTTCGGCAGAGATTTTGACCGTCCCATTGGCGACTACTTAAGAGCTCATTACCACCGCTTGGGACTTCTTCCACCCCATGATGGTAATGCTGCTGACTGGCAGGTTGCCGTATGGGAACGCAATGCGGACAATGCTAAGCGATGACAGCCACTAGACCGGTACGCTCTCCCATCAGCACCTGGGGCCCGGCCGCTCTCGAGCAATTGCGCGAGGCTCGCCGGCGACAACAGGATGCCGTGGCGCCGCAACGCGCCAAGTGGATTCGCGCGAATAGCTATTACTACGGCCGTCTGAAGCGCCTTTTGCAATTCATCATTGAACCGGGTATGCGTGTCCTGGAGTTACGCTGCGAAACTGGGCAATTTCTTGCCTCGGTCAAGCCGTCCTATGGAGTTGGCGTGGAAATCAGTGACGCCATGGCCGCCGTCGCGAGGCAGGAGAATCCACAACTGCGTTTTGTGAAGAGCGATCCCGAAGAACTCGATCTCGGCGAGACCTTCGACTACGTCATCGTCAATCATATTTTCGATACCGTGGATATCCTCGGGGCGTTTGAGCACATCCGCCGCCATTGTTCCGCGGATACGCTGCTCGTGGTCATTAATTACAACCAGTTCTGGCAGCCGCTTCTCCAATTCGCCAGCAAGATGGGTCTTCGGTCGCAGTTTGTCGAGCCCAACTGGGTCAGTGGAAACGACATTCGCGGATTCCTGCGGCTGGCGGGCTTCCGTATGGTCCGCATGTACCGGCTGCTGCTCTTTCCCAAGTGGATACCGCTGGTTTCCGCATTTCTGAACAGTTTTGTGGCGCGTCTGCCTGGAATCCGGCGGCTCTGCATGATGCAGGTGATTGTGGCGCGGCCGATTGGTGCGGCGAGGCAAGAGGAAGATGTTTCCGTTTCCGTGATCGTGCCGTGCCGCAATGAAGCCGGCAATGTCCAGCTCGCCGTAGAACGCATTCCTTCCATGGGCCGATATACGGAGATCGTTTTTTGCGACGATAAATCCACGGATGACACCGCGGATGAAGTTCATTGAATGCAAGCGCTGTATCCCGAGAAAAATATCCGCCTGGTGGACGGCCCGGGCATCTGCAAAGCCGAAAACGTATGGACGGGATTCCGGGCCGCGCGCGGCGACATCCTGATGATTCTCGACGCCGACCTGACCGTGATGCCGGAAGAATTGCCCATGTTTTTCCGCAGCCTGGTTCAAGGGCACGGCGGTTTTGTGAACGGCAGCCGGCTGGTCTATCCCATGCCGGACCTGGCCATGAAGTTCGCAAACATGATTGGCAACAAATTCTTCGGCCTTCTGTTTTCGTTCCTGCTGGACCAGCGCATCAAAGATACGCTCTGCGGCACGAAGGTGCTCTGGCGCAAGGACTGGTTGCGCATGGAGCCCCTGCTCGGCAGTTGGGGTATCAAGGATCTCTGGGGCGATTACGAGCTTCTGTTTGGCGCCAGTAAGCTGCACCTCGAAATCGTGGAAGCGCCTGTGCATTACCAGGAACGCGTCCACGGCGTGACGAAGATGACGCGTGTCTTTGCGAACGGTTTGCGCATGTCGCGCATTTGCTGGCACGCCTGGCTGCGCCTGGGAGGATGAGCCCTCTGGTGTGTTGCGAAATTCGCGGCTGTCGCGACTCGGAATATGCCTTTGCTTCTGTTGTGAAGAGCGGGTATCGCCGGTGAACTCATGCTGACCACAAAGACAAAAGTTTCGCTTGCGGGATGGGCCTACAGGTTCGTCGCGTTTGGACGCGGCCTGGCCGGAAAAAGTAATTTTGCCATCGTCCGCCGGCGCGGCATTCGCTGGGAGTTGGATCTGAGCGAGGGCATCGATTTTTCCATTTATCTCCTCGGTGCGTTCGAGCCGGGCACCGCGAACACCTTGCAAAAGCTCGTGAAGCCTGGCGACATTGTTTTCGACATTGGCGCGAATATCCGCGCGCACACGCTCGGCCTGGCGCAAAGCGTGGGGCCTTCGGGTCAGGTGTACGCCTTTGAGCCGGCCGATTTTGCGTTCGCAAAATTACGGCGCAACCTGGCGCTCAATCCGGAACTCGAAGCGCGCACCAACCCCCAGCAGCTTTTGCTGGCCGCGACCCCGTCACAAAAAGCGGAGCACGAGATTTATGCAAGCTGGCCGCTGGAAAAGGATGATTCGGTACATCCGAAACACCGTGGCCGGCTGGTTTCCACTGCGCATGCAACGGTGGACACACTGGATGCTTTCGTGGCGCGGCAAGGAATCGTGCGCTTGGACCTCATCAAGATGGATGTGGATGGTCACGAATTGCCCGTCTTGCAGGGTGGCAGGGAGACGTTGCGCCGCTTTCAGCCCGTGCTGGTGATGGAGATGTCGCCTTATGTGCACGCCGAACAGCACCACAGTTTCGCGGAGTTTGTCGAACTGCTGAAGAGCGCGAGCTACTCGCTGCGCAACACCGACAACGGCGAGGCCGTTCCTCTTGATGACGCGGAGTTGCAGCGACTCATCCCTGACGGCGCCAGCATCAACGTGGTTGCGCAGGCAAAGGCGTCCGCCGCTCCGTAGGAACAATTGAAAAATCTACGACGAAGTCTATTGCGGTATCGCGGCCGACGCGCCAGCTTCGCTCGGCGCAAAATTGGTTCCTCGCAACACAAAAACCGAATCGCGCGATTGCGCATACGCCGGGGCGAGCCCCTCGGCCCGCCCCGCGCGGAGTTTTTCAGTTTAACGGACTACCAGCCCTTGCGGTACTCCCGCTTCAGGTAGTCGTTGGCTTGCGGCCCGTTGGTGATGCGCATGTTCGCGGCGTCGTATTCGAGCTTCTTCCCGCTGCGCAGCGAAACCACGCCCAGCAACATCGTCTCCGTGAGTCTTGCGGCATATTCGAACGGGCAGGACGCTTCCGTCTTGCCCTTGGCTGCATTGACCCAGTTCATCTCGTGCTCTTCCTTTTCGATTCGTGGCAGCTTCTGTGGAGGATTGCCCGCCGAATCCTGCAGCGACTTCGGCAGCAGCCGCGGGTTCGCGCCGTAGGTATCGTGCATCAGCTTACCCTTGCTTCCGATCAGCAGCGCGCCGCCCTCTTTCTTCAGATCTTCTTCGCCGATTTCTTCCGGCTTGCGCGGCATCAGGCCGCCGTCATACCAGGTGAGTTTCACCGGTGGCATCGAACCGCGCGCCGCGAACTCATAGAAGGTCATCGTGGCGGTCGGGTAGGAAGCGCCGTTGAACGGCGAGGAGACCGTCTCGATGCTGGTTGGCAGGCCCAGCTTCAGGCTCCACATGGTCACGTCGAGCAGGTGCGCGCCCATGTCGCCGATCGCGCCGCAGCCCCAATCGATCCAGCCGCGCCAGTTGAATGGGTGATAGATCGGGTGATACGGCACGGTCGGTCCCACACCGAGGAATAAATCCCACGATAGCGTGTCCGGAATGGGATAGCTGCCCATCGCCGCCGCAAGCCGCGCGTCCACTCCCCCCTTGTTCCACGGAAGCGCATCGAGCGCTTCCTTCGTGGCCGCTTGCGGGCGCGGCACGCCTTGGGGCCAGAATCCCACGGGGCGATCCGTCCACACATGGACTTCGCGAACTTCGCCGATCGCGCCGGCCCAGATGTGCTCAACCGCCGTGCGCGCCGCATCCAGCGAGTGGCCCTGGTTGCCCATCTGCGTGGCCAGCTTGGTTTCCTTGGCGCGCTTCGCCAATTGGCGCGCTTCGTCCACCGACCAGCACAGCGGTTTCTGCACGTACACGTGCTTGTTCAGATCCATCGCGGCCAAGGCAATCGTCGTGTGCATGTGGTCCGGCGTGGCCACCACGACAGCGTCAATGTCTTTCTGTTGTTCCAGCATCTTGCGATAGTCGGAATAACGCTTGGCCTTGGGGACCAGGTCGTTCTTCAGGTGCAGAATCGCTTCGAGGCGCCCTTTGGCTTTCTCCGCTTCCGCCTGGGACATTGCGGCGCCGGTATCGCCTGGGTGGTCGATATGGCCTTTCAAGTTGGAAGCGTCCGTATCCAGCCGCGAAAGGTTCTTGTCCGTATAGCCCCAGTCCACATCGCAGAGCGCCACGATGTTCTGGCTGGCAAGGTTGATCAGATTGCTGCGGCCCATGCCGCCCACGCCGACGCACGCGATATTCAACAAATCGCTCGGCGGAGTAAAGCCGCGTCCCAGCACGTGCCTCGGCAAAATCGTGAATGCTGCACTGCTCACGGCCGCCTTCTCGATAAAACTGCGCCGCGTCATTTCGTTCTTTTCCGGCAGTTCCTTTTTCTCGGTCATGCGCGCCTCCGTTGGACAACTCGGCATTATGCCACGTTGCGCGTCACTTTGCGACAACTAACTTCGCCGCTGAAATAGTTTCGGCCCTGCTTGCCTCTCACTTTCTATTGGACAGAAGAGTGCCGGATTCGGCCTGGCTCTCTGCTGCGTTATCTGCCTGGCGTGAATCGCCTCCACGAACGGTGCTCAGTTGCGGTAGGTTTCCTCTGCCAATTGCTACCCACACGCGCCCGCCCGATAAGCAAGGCCGTGCTTAACAGGAATTATAGGAGCGCGGGTTAGTGAGTCGAGTTCGATGTTGGCACGTGGGCTGGTGTTGCCGAGCGGCGAAACGTGACGACCACGACGACTTCAGTATCGCTGTCCGCCCCGCCTCGTCTTCCCGGGACAAAACGCCACTGGTGGGCGGCGGCAACGGTTGCCGCCGTGAGTGATTCCGGGCCGCGCTCGACTTCAACGGTGTCGACCTGACCGCGTGAATCGATTTGTTCGCACAAAATCACGCTGCCCTCGGCCAGCTTCGTCCGCGAGGATTCCGGTTCAGGGGTATCAACGGGGAGAGCTCCACGCTCCGGCGCATCCGCCAAGCGCCCTCCGTAATTGTGTCCTTGCGGCGCGCGAACAGACGTCAACGAACCTGGAAATTGAAAGACGATCCCAATCCTCGTCTCCACCACTTTATCGGCGGCGCGGGCCGGCAGAAAAGTCCAGGTCTGCACCGCGGCGAGAGCTTTCTGCAGAAATGGATTTTCTCCGCCCAGTATTCGGATGTCTACCAGACTCCCGCTGCTTTCGACAAGCGCATCGAGCACAACCTCGCCTCCGGAGAAAACTTCGGCGGGGTAGGGAGTGGCAACCAGAGAAAGTGGTACTGGCGCTGAGAATTGTTTGGCGTGATCTGCATCCGGCTCCACGCGTGCTGAAGTCTCCGGAACTCCCTGCCAAATGATGCCCCTTTGTTGCAGCAAGGCGATGGCGTAGTGGATCGGCACGACCGCCCCCAAGCCGGTGGTTTGTTTTTGGGTGGAGTTCACCATGGCCATGGTGCCTCCATGCAGCCAGCGTCCTTCGACCAGGCCCACCACCTCACGCGATTCGGCGGACACTACAGGCGCTCCGCTATCACCGAGAAGAACGTCGTGGTTGAAGAGAAAAATTTCCGTGTCCGGCCGCCCCTTGTCGAGCTGAGTAAACCGGTATTCGATGACCTCTCCCGCGGGTCGGTCCTCCAGCAGCGCATCAAATGTGTAAGGATTTTTCAGCCGCGAAGGACGCAATGCATCGGCAAGCACTTCGTGGGCCTGTTCGGGCCTGCGCGTCGCCAGTCGCAGGAAATTTACCGCGTATCTTCCTTCAAAGGGATTCGGCGTGGCCCGCAGCACCGCTACGTCGTGGTCCTGGTCCGCGATCACCACGGTGGCTTTCACCAATCGGGGCGGCGCCATCGGCAACTGCAGGAGAATATAGGGCTGCGCATCGTGCAGTTGGCTCAATACGTGCGCCGCGGTGATGAGATAACCCTCTTTGTTAATGAAGAAAGCGTTGCCATAAAAAATGTAGTGGTAGCCTCTTTCGGAGGGCGACTGATCGACAGGGTAAACGATGGGGCAAATGGCCGCGGCGAGCGGGGTGGCGGTGCCCGGCTTGTCGGAAGCCGCTGCCGTCGTATGCGGAGACAGCAGGAGAAAAATCAGGGCGAGAGCAGTGAAACCTGCTTTGTGCAATGAGCTCATGGCATGGAATCCCCGCCGGCGCCCTCGGTCCATTTCAGATCGAGAAGAGCACTACTTGTCCAAGTTGAGCCAACGGCCGGCCCGGCCCGGCTCTGTTTTCTCCTGGCTCAACTAGCATAACCGTTCGTGATTGCCGCGCAATTGGCCGTTGGGACAGTGTTGCCAAGGATTTCTTGCCTGCTGGCAGGACCGAGTCCGCTGCAGAGTTGACCACCCTATCTCGCTATCCCGTCGGAACCGAGCCGTTCGAGGATTTCCAGAGTCATGCCGCGCTTTTCAACGTGGCACTCAAGCACCTCAATATTGGGTAAATGAATCGCCGAAGGGCTACGGCCTATGGCGTGGTGAGCTGCCCAGTTGCACGAACCAGGCTGACGGCGTCGTGACGGCTTGCCGCTTCCACCTGTCGCATTACTCGGCGTATATGATTCTTCACCGTGAACTGAGACAAATTCAGGTCTGCTGCGATTTCCTTATTTGTTTTGCCGTCAGCCACAAGCCGGAGGAGCTGGAGTTGCCGCGGAGTGAGGGCCTTCCGATCGCCGTTCTGCGGATGCGATGTTTCGAATTTTCCCTGTCTCTTCTCGCTCAGATGTCGAATCAATGTCAGGCAAAGGCTCGGGGGACAAGTGGCTTCGCCGCGGACAGCGGCATGCACCGCCGCGACGATCTCCGCGGCTGAAGCGTCCTTGAGGAGGTAACCGCAGATTCCCAGAAAGACCGCGTTGAAAAATACGTCCGGGTCATCGTTCATGCCGAAAAGAAGCAGCTTGACGCCAGAGTCCTGGCCGAGGACGTCGCGCAAAACAGTAGAACGGGCCGTGTTGTCAAAGCAATCCGTCAAGACAACATCACAATGCGAGGAGAGTATCTCGTCCTTAACCGTTTCCGAAGAGCGGCTTACCCCGACAACGTTAATCTTCGAGCGCTTTTTCAGGAGCCGCGCCAGAGTGTCGCGCAGCAACCGGTTTTCGGTCAGGAGGTAGACGTTAACCTGCGGGGATAATTTGAGGTCATCGGTCTGTTCCATATACACCCTCAGTTCAATTCATCCTTTCGAGAGGGGAAAACATCACGTGCGGAGGAGGGAATCGCAGTGGGCACTTCACCTAACTGGCGACAGGAGTTTAGTAGCTGGTCAAGCAGATGTCAACTAACTTTATATACATCCAGGGAATATAGACAATGATGACCCAAATTGATACGTAGTGAGCTAGAAATGGCCTTGGTCCAGGCTTCATGTGCCAATTCGACCACCTACTTTGATCGGACCTAAATGCCTGAGATCTGGAAGCAGCGCAAAATGACAATCATGTGGAAGCGGGATAATGGCGAGGTTAAGCTTGCTTGCGGCGCCCGGACACCTGTGACCGAATCAATGGACCATTCCGCTGCACGTTGCGAGGAACAATTCGATTACCGGTTGTTTTTGTGTTCCTGAAGGTGAATCATGGCTTCCAATCTGAGAAACACTCGAGGTGCATCTCTTTGAACTCTTATCTCCGGATGGTTCTGACGATTTTGTGCGCCATCTTCTGCGTTGCCTCACCGCTTTGCGCCCAGGCTCCGGCCGATCACAAGACCCAACACATCATCTTTGTCATGACGGATGGCTTGCGATGGCAGGAAGTGTTCACTGGCGCGGAGGGATCCCTGATGAACAAGAAAAACGGCAAGGTCACCGGCGAAACCTTGCTGAAGAAAACTTACTGGAGAGAGACTCCGGAGGCGCGCCGCGAAGCTCTCCTGCCCTTTGTCTGGGGAGTGATGGCGAAGCAAGGCCAAATCTTCGGCAATCGCGAGAAAGGTTCGGACGCGTACGTCACGAATGGCTTATGGTTTTCCTATCCGGGCTACAGCGAAACCCTCTGTGGTTTTGCCGACCCACGGATTAAGAGCAACGATAATGTTCCCAATCCCAACGTGACCGTCCTGGAATGGCTGAAAAATCGCCCTTCCTTCCAAGGCGACATCGCGGCCTTCGGAGCATGGGATGTGATTGCTGCGGTATTCAATCCCGAACGTTCCAAACTCACCGTCAATGCCGGCTACGATCCATTCACCGCCATTCCTATCACGCCACAACTCGAACTCTTGAATCACCTCAAGGCGGAAACGCCGCGTGTGTGGGACGATGAGCCATTCGACGCCATCCCCTTTTACACCGCAGTGGAATATCTGAAAGCGAAAAAGCCGCGCGTCTTATATCTCTCGCTTGGGGAAACAGACGATTGGGCGCACGAGGGAAAATACAAGGAATATCTGGATTCTGCCCACCGCGTCGATTCCTACTTGCGGACTCTTTGGGAACTGGTGCAATCCATGCCTGAGTACCGCGGCAATACCACTCTTATTTTTTCTCCCGACCATGGCCGGGGAAAGGCCCCTCATAAATGGCGCGACCATGGCCAGAAAATCCCCGATTCCAAGTACATCTGGTTGGCCTTTCTTGGTCCAGACATACCCGCTCTCGGCGAGCGCTCCAACGTTGCGCCCGTCACGCAAAATCAGATTGCCGCCACTCTGGCGGCCTTCTTGGGGGAAGATTACGCGGCGGCTGTCCCCAAGGCAGGAAAGCCGATCACCGATGTACTCCCGCACTGAATGATGGTCGACTTTTTTCTAGCGTGCTTTTCAGCTTCATCGAAGCCCGAGTTAAATTTCGCCAGGGTTGCCTGCACGCCGTCATCTGGGAACAATCGCCAGACTGAGGAAACGCAATTCGCAACATTCATCACGGAGCACTGCTAGGCGTTCTCTTCAAAGCCCTGCTCTGTTTCGGGGAGCTTGTCGCCTTCTCTAGAGACCCAGACATACAGCGTCGGCAAGAGAAAGATGCTCATCACCAGATCGGAGATGAGACCTCCGACGATGACAATGGCGAAGGGCCGCTGCGAGTCGGAACCAATAGCGTGCGACAGTGCGGCGGGCAACAATCCAAATGTGGCGACCAGCATCGTCATCATGATGGGTCGCAGCCGGAGAACGGCGCCCTCGATTGCCGATTCCTCAATCGAGTTTCCCTTCACGCGCAGTTGATTGATGTACTCCAGCATGATCACCCCAGTTTGCACGGAAACTCCAAAAAGCGCTAAGAAGCCTACGACGGAGGACACGCTGAAGTGCGTGCCACTGATCAACAGGGCGAGCGTGCCGCCGATGGGCGCCAGCGCCACGTTGCCAAGAATAAGCAAAGCCCATTTGAACGAGCGGAACATCGAGTAGAGAATGATAAAAATCAGCAGGATGGTGAGTGGCACGATGATAAGCAGCCGCTCCTCGGCGCGCTTCTCGCTCTCGTATTCGCCTTCCCAATCAATGTGGTACCCGCGTGGCAATTCAATCTGTGCGCCCACCTTCTTAATCGCTTCCTCGACAGCGCCGCCGAGGTCGCGCCCGCGCACACTGTACTTGATGGCAATAAAGCGCTGGTCGCCCTCACGGTAGATTTCAGAAGCGCCGTCCCGTTCTTCGATTTTGCAGAGCTGCGCGAGAGATACGCGTTCACCGGATGGAGATAGCAGACGAATGTTTTCAATGGTTTCCTTGCTGTCACGGTACTGGGGTAGATAGCGCAATACCAGGTCGTACCGCTGCTCACCCTGCAGGACTTGCGTCAGCGCGTTACCGCCCACTGCGGTTTGGATGGCATCCTGAACGTCGGCCACGTTGACCTGGTAGCGGGCCGCCTGTTGACGATCCACGGTTATGTTCAGGTTGGGTTGGCCAAGAACTTGAAGAACTCCGAGGTCTTCGATTCCCTTAACTCCGCGCATGATACCGACGATCTGATCGGCTTTCTCTTCCAGCACTTTCAAGTCGTCGCCATAGACCTTTGTGGCCAGCTCGCCCTTGACCCCACTGACCGCCTCTTCCATGTTGTCTTCGATGGGCTGAGAAAAACCCCAGATTACTCCCGGGATTTTCTCCAGTTCCCGGTTCATGGCCGCGATCACTTTTTCCTTGTCCTGGTGAAACACAGGGCGCCATTGTTCCTTCGGCTTCAGGCCGACGTAGTATTCGGTGTTGAAAAAGCCGGTTGTATCCGTGCCGTCGTCCGGACGCCCCGTTTGACTGGTGCATTCGGTAACCTCGGGAAAAGAGCAGAGTACGATTCGGGCTTGGTTCGACAACCGGATTCCTTCGCTCGGTCCGGTGCTGGGAGCGAGAGTACCGCGCACCCAAAGAGCTCCTTCGTCCAGGTGCGGAAGGAACTCGGAACCGATGACGCCGCCCACCGAAAGATATATGGCCACAAGCAAACCGAACACCGCGACGCCCACGGTTATAAGGCGATGCTCGATGGCCCACTTCACCGCGTCGCGATAGAGCCTTTTCAGCAACTCCATCACTGGGTTGTGCCACTCGCGTGCACCTTTGGGGAAGAAAAAACTTGAAAGCACCGGCGCGACGAGCATCGAGAATAACAAGGCGCCCAACAGAGCAAATGCCACCGTCCAGGCCATGGGTTTGAACAAGCGCCCCTCGACGCGTTGCAGCGTGAAGATCGGCAGGTAGGCCGTAATAATAATGGCGATGGCATAGAATACTGGGCGCTGCACCTCATGCGCCGCTTCACGGATGCGCTCCATCGGTGTCTTGAGGGAGTTCTCCTGGTGGCCCAGATGACGGACGATGTTTTCCACCATCACCACCGCACCATCCACGACCATCCCGAAATCCAGCGCGCCAAGAGACAGCAGGTTTGCGGGAATGCCCTTGAGCCGGAGACACGTAGCGGCGAACAACAACGAAAAGGGCATGGTCAGTGCGACGATGATTGCACCGCGAGCATTTCCCAGAAATAGGAAGAGGATGATGACGACCAGGACGATGCCCTCCGTCAGATTGTGCAGCACCGTATGTGTCGTGAAGTGCAGCAAATCGCTGCGGTCAATGAACGGAACGATCTTCACGCCGGGTGGCAGAATGTGATCGTTCAGTTCTTTCACTTTTTTGTGCAGGCCTTCGAGGGCCTTCTCCGCATCGGCGCCTTTTCGCATGGGCACCCAGGCCGAAACCACATCGTCGTTGTCGATGATCTTTCCGTCTTCGCGGTGAATAGCCCGCGCGAACTGGCCAAGGCGGATCTTCGGGCCTTGCGAAACCACGGCGATGTCCTTCACACGGATGGGCGTGCCGCTCTTGGTCAGGATCACCGTGTTCTCGATATCCTGCACGTTTCTGACGAGTCCCACTTCGCGAACGTTGATTTGCTGCAGGCCGGCTTCCACGAAGCTGCCGCCGGCATTCACGTTGTTGTTCGTGAGTTGCTGCTCAACTTGAGCCAGGCTCAGACCATAAGAGATCAATTTATTGGGGTCAACACGAACCTGGTATTCGCGAGTCGGTCCGCCGAAACTGGCGACGTCCACGATATCCGGTACTGCCTTTAGATTCTTCTCGACCACCCAGTCTTCGATGGACTTCAACTCCATGACGTCATATTGCGGATTTGTGCTGTGCAACGTAAAGAAGTAGATTTGCCCCACAGGGCTCCAGTCCGTGCCCATGCTTGGCAAGACGCCCGGCGGCAAAGTAACTTGGGAAAGTCGCTCCAGAACCCTCTCCCGGTTCCAGGCATTCTCCTCTTCATCATCGAAAATCAGCTTAATGTCCGAGAGCCCGAACAGGGAGAGTGAACGCAAGTGGGTTACGTGCGGGATCCCGTTCATCACGATTTCAAGTGGAATCGTGACTTGCTGTTCAACTTGTTCCGCGGAGATTCCAGGCCACTGTGTGATGATCTCGACGTAGTTGTCCGCAACGTCCGGGTACGCTTCGACGGGAAGTTGATGGAACGATACCGCGCCCCACACAAACAGCAAAATCGCGAGCGCGAGGATAAGGAACCGGTTCTCCAAGGCGAAATCGACTACTTTGCGAATCATTTACTGCTTCACCGCCTTATCCTCCAGCGTTTGCTCGAACTCCATTTGCAAATTCGAAGGAACGTTCCGCTCCCAATCAGCCTGGCCAGAGATGGCGACTCTGGTCGCATCCCACGCACGCTCTAGCTGAAGCTCCCGGCTGTGCTCGGGCTCGTGGCGGACATGACACGCGCCATTTGGGTGTTGGCTGAGGAACAGCCACATAGCTCAGCCCAAGTTCATTCTTTGATTCTCATCGTTCGGAGTCGCAACGCCTCTTCTTAAGAGTTAGGCTCGGAGAACTGTGAATGGCATTTATAAAGCATCAGGCTCTGCGGCGGAGACCTATCTTGGGGGCAGACGAGCCTATCTTTTGACCACTTAAACCTATCTTTTGGCCTGGCGCAGGTTATCTTTCAGCTTTTTCGCCTACACTGGGGAAGGTAAACGGGCGGCCGCTATGAGGGTTTCGCGGAGCTTCGCTATGGAATTTTCATCCATCTATTCGGAGGACAATCGCAAACGATTTTTAGTCGCTGCCGCGATCTTAATTGTTGTGATCGCAGTTATTGACTGGCAGACAAAGCCGTTCATTTCCATCGGGTTTCTGTATTTGTTTCCGATTCTTTTGGTCGCGGGGTTTCTTCCACGATGGCAGATCACACTCGTTGCTCTGGTCTGCGCAGTTCTCCAGGAGCTCTTTAGCGAGCTCCCGTCGAATGAGGCGATCACCCGGCTCTTGATGGCTTCTGCTGGGTTTGTCGGAACCGGCCTGTTTGCGTCTGAAATCATTCGGAACCGGCAGGTGACGCTGAATCATCTGAAAGAGGTAGAAACCCAAATCGGACTGCGCAGGGAAATTGAAGAGCAATTGCAGGTATTGGTAGAGAGTAGTCCGGTCGCAATTGTGACCATTGATTCCACGGGGGTCGTTCTCCTCGCCAATGAAGCCAGCCAGAGTCTCCTGGCGCCGGACAGTGCTCCAATTGTGGGTCAGGCCATCAGCGTGTTTCTACCCGCCTTGCAAGTTGCGGTGCAAACGCAGCACTCGCGGCAATTCCGCACGGAACTTCGATGCAGCGGGAAACGCAAGAATGGGGAGGCCTTCCGCGCCGCGGTATGGTTCTCGACCTACACGACGGTTCGCGGACCACGGTTAGCCGCTATTATCGTTGATCTTTCTGAGGATCTTCGCGACCGCGAAGACTTGAGCCTGGATCATCTCTTGAAGAACACGACGATTCTTATGAGCGCAATCGCACACGAAATTCGGAATCTATCCGGCGCTGTACTCGTCGTACACAAGAATCTCTCCCGGCTGCCGGGTTTGCAGAGCAATGAAGATTTCCGTGCACTTGGAACGTTGATCGAAGGTCTTGGAAAACTTTCCGCCATGGAATTGAGGCCTGCAGCGGACCAGCATTTGGATGTCATCGAAATGTCCAGCGTCCTGGACGAATTGCGCGTTCTGCTGGAACCGTCTTACCGCGAGGCGGGAATCGAAGTGATTTGGCGCTTGCATGACGATCTGCCCTTGATCACCGCTCACCGCTATGGGCTGGCGCAGGTCTTTCTGAACCTTTCGCTAAACAGTCACCGGGCGATGGAGACAACCGATAAGAAGCAACTGACGATCAGCAGCGCGGTGGACGCTAATTCCGTGGTGATTCGTTTCGAGGACACCGGTGTGGGAATTCCTTCCCCCGACGGCCTCTTTAAGCCATTTCACCAGGGTGCCGATAGTACGGGATTAGGGCTGTATGTTTCTCGCGCCATTTTGCGCAGCTTTGGCGGCGAGTTGGTATTTGAACCGCGCACCGAGGGCTGTTGCTTTGCGGTCCGTTTGGCTAGAGTATACGACAGACAAGAAGCTACCGATGAGTAAGACCGACCAGAAGAGCATCCGTGTGTTGCTGATTGACGATCACGCGCTATTCCGCGAAAGCGTTGCGCGACTCTTGCAGTCTGAGCCGGGGTTCGAAGTGGTTGCTCATTGCGGTTCGGGCACCGAGGCTCTCCAAATCATAGAGTCATCCAAGGAAATCGACATTGTGCTACTAGACCTTGACCTTGGGCGGGAGAGGGGAACGGAATTTCTCGACCGCCTTAGTAATGCGCACTTCGTCGGAAAAGTGCTGCTTGTGACTGCCGATGTGAGCGATAGTGAAGTCCCCACCTTGATCCGAAAGGGAATCTCTGGCGTCTTCATGAAACACGGATCTCCCGCCCTGTTAATCCAGGGAATCCGCGAGACGATGGAGGGAAAGGCGCTGTTCGGACAGGATCTGCTTCGCAGGGCATTGGAAAGAGCAGAGGCGCCAGGTCCGGATCAACGTCGTTCAAAGCTCACCGAGCGCGAGAGGCAAGTGCTTTCTTTCGTCTTTGAAGGGCTGGCCAACAAGGAAATCGCCGATCGCTTGCAGATTTCCGAGACCGCAGTCAAAGCTACTTTGCAGCAACTCTTCGCCAAAACAGGCGTTCGAACACGAAGCCAGTTGGTCCGGGTGGCCCTTGAGCAATACAGGGATCAACTCTAGTTCGAGTTCAAGCGATGTGGAAGTGATTTCATATCCCGGCGCCAGCGGTGCAGCACGACACGAGGTCATCACAGCGACTGCGTCCCGCCATTCCGAACACCGGGAACATCGCAAATACACGCCGGGAAAATTAGCATGAAGGCTGGTCTTATGGCTTCGGCTGAATCCCCGTATATTCGGAACAGCACGGCTTCTCCACCGGCGTAAAATCCATCACCTCTGCCCGCGTCTCGTCCGGATCAAGCAAAGTTAATTGCCATTTCCCATCCCGCCCCAGGATGGGCTTCCCCGACAGCTTCACCCCTCTTGCTTCCAGCTCTTTCGCCGTCGCCTGTACATCCCGCACTCCCAGCGAAAAATGATACTGCACGCCCAACTCTTTATGATCCGCCGTCGCCGGAATATTGAGCATGTACTCGAGCCAGTTATCTCCATCCGGCACCTGAATCATGTACCAATCCGTTTCGTCATCCGTCTTCCCGCCATGCCAAAACACCTTGAACCCGAGGGTGTCCTCATAAAAGCGGCTCTCGGCCTTGCCATCTTTCACCACAAAGCCGGCGTGTATCATCCGATTGCTGATCGCCCCCGGTGGCAGAGCTTCCGCAACACTTGCCTTGCCTTCCACAAACACGATCTTGTGGTGCTCCGGGTCCAGCACTTCCAGGTACTTCATGCTATCGGGCCGCCGCAGAATCTTCGAAGCTGGAATCCCTTTCGCCGTCAAGTAACCTGCCATTTGCTCCAAACTGTTCGTCGCCAATCCAATCTCTGGCAGAAACGGGCCTTTATCCCCCACATTCGTCTTCACCAATTCCACGTGCTGCGATTCATTGATGCTGAAACAGGGATCGGCCACGCCCTTGCAACTGTCCCCGCCGGCGCGCAGCCCCAAAACTCCCCCATAAAATGCCTTGGACTTCTCAACGTCCGTCACCTTCACCTTCACATACGCAATCCCATAAATCTTCGGCCGGCCCGCATCCACCGCCGCATGCATCCACACCGCCATCAGCAGCACCGCCACACTCAAAATAATTCGCAGCATGTTTTTCATTTGCCCGCTCCACGCATTTATAATTTACGAATCTCTTCCCCCCGCGTCCGAAAGCGCCCGTGCTTTTCGCCGAAGTGAACGGCTGACGCACACAAAATCACGTACAGTAGATTCCAGATACCATTTCCATAGCCACACTACGGGCGATTGAATGGTGGAGGCGGGGGGAGTCGAACCCCCGTCCGAAAAGCGCAACGGCCCGAAGCCTACATGCTTAGCTCAATTCGCTAGGTTTCGCCTTCCGCGCTCAGAATGAGCAAGAAACGCAGCCGGCTAGTCCGATGGTTCTCGCCCAAGCCTTACGGACCGAAAGGCTCAGGCCAGCTCACTGTATGACGCTTCTTGCCGGGCCCGTGAGCAAAGCCCGGGGAAGCGTGCGCTTAATTAATTAAGCAGCAAGTGCCAAGTTGTTGTTGGCAGTTCTAGTTTCCATCCTGTTACGGGCGGGTGGGCCCCGGCATGCCTTCGAGACGCGACAGCTTCCGTCGAAACCGTGTCGCCCCCTCTTCTACACTTCTCATTTTAGCACTCTACGCAATCTCTGGGTCATTTCAAACCAGTTGCCTCTGCTCGGTACACTCGCCTGTAACCTTTATCCCGCGCTTACCGCTAAGTCTTTGACGCAGCGCTGATTAGCTCCCCCCTCGCGAGGAACTTCTGGTGATCTTCTTGCACCAATAGATTCTGGTGGAGGTGCGGGAATGCTCGCAAAGATTTTTTCATTTTGGGCCATGCACCCTGGCTGGGTCCCCGGCGCTGCCTTTCTTCTCTTTTCTCTTTCTCCACCGGCCTATCCCCAAGCACCCCAGAGCGACCTCACCGAGATGAACATTGAAGACTTGATGAAAATTGAGGTGACCTCTGTCTCTCGGCATGAACAGCCGCTCTCCCAGACCGCTGCCGCGGCCTTCGTCATAACCGAAGAGGACATCCTGCATTCCGGCGCCGAGAATGTCCCCGAGCTCCTCCGCATGGTGCCAGGCGTGCAAGTCGCACAGATCAACGCCAGCAGTTGGGCCATCAGCGTTCGGGGCTGCAGCGGCAGATTCAGCAACAAAGTTCTAGTCATGGTGGATGGCCGGACGGTGTACGTCCCATCCTACGGTGGAGTCTTCTACGATGTTCTGGATGTTCCTCTCGAGCAGATTGCGCGCATTGAGGTGATCCGCGGGCCAGGCGGCAGCATTTGGGGATCCAACGCGGTGAACGGAGTAATTAACATCCTCACAAAAAAGGCCGGCGCCACCCCTGGCACCACCGTCGTGGGAGGGGGGGGAAGCACCGGCCGTGGATTCGGATTGGTGCAGGAGGGCGATAAACTTGGCAGCGCCGGCGACTTCCGAATATTCACTAAATACTCAACCGATGGCAGCCTGCGCGCGCCGGACGGCCAACTGGAAGGGGATGGCTGGCACCTCTTGCATGGCGGGTTCCGCACCGATTCCCAAATCTCCTCGAAAGACTCACTCTCCGTGCAAGGTGACCTCTATTCCGGGCGAGAAGGCACGTCCTTACCGTTCACTTTCTCGCTCACACAGCCTCCTTCTATAAATACTCTCGCGGAGGTGAACCTCAGCGGCGGCTCGATTCAGACTTCCTGGAACCACCAGTATTCTGCCCGCTCCGATACCACACTGATGGTTTCTTATCAGCGCTACGCGCGCACCGATGCTCTCGACGAAAGAAGGGGAACCCTCGACGTTGACTTCCAGCACAATTTCTCCATCGGCGGACGCCATCAATTCGTCTGGGGATTCGACTATCGTCATTCCTCTTCGCAGTCTGGGGGGGGGATTCGATTTCTCACTGGTTCCTCCCAATCAGGAAACCAATCTTTACAGCGGATTTGTGCAGGATCAGATTGTGTTGGTCAACGACCGCCTCTCTCTCACGGTTGGCGCCAAGCTGGAACATGACTACTACACAGGGTTTGCAGCCATGCCATCGGCACGAATTGCATGGACACCCAGCACCAGGTCCACCTATTGGGCTGCGTTCTCGCGCGCAATGCGTGCTCCCGCCGATATGGACGCTGGCATGCGCATGGTCTCCACCATTTTTCCTGATTCGGATGGTACACCCGTCGTCACTCTTTTCATGGGTAATCCCCATATCCAGAACGAAAGCTTGCTCGCCTATGAAGCCGGGTATCGCAGTCTCCTGCGTAAGAATCTCTCCGTGGACCTGGCGGCCTATTACAACAGCTATGACCATCTACTAACGTGGGAACCTTCCGCTCCTTTCTTTGAAAACACTCCGGCTCCTGCCTACCAGGTAATGCCATGGGTCGCGCAAAACATGATGTATGGCGAATCGCATGGCTTCGAGGTGTTCGCCAACTGGCAGTTGCTGGCTCGCTGGACGCTCAGCCCCGGCTACGCCTTCGAGCGCCTGCACTTCCACGTCGATCCCGGCAGTCAGGACACCTATAGCGTCGCCTACGTGGGTGAAGGCACGCCCATCCACTCGGCCCAATTGCGCAGCCATGTCGCATTGCCGCGCCAGTTCAGCTGGGACACCTCTGTATATTTCGTTGATCGCCTGGTCGGTCCGGTGGTTCCCTCCTACACCAGATTGGACTCGGGGCTGACCTGGCAATGGAAGGAACATGCATCTTTCAGCTTGTGCGGCCAGAATCTTCTGCAAGACCACCATCTGGAGTTCCAGGATCTTACGGAAAGCATAAATTCATCGCTTATGAAACGCAGTGCCTACGCGAAAATCACCTGGCACTTTTGACCGGGAGTCGCCTTGACCACGTTTTGCGCATCCGATTCCAACCTTCGCCAGTCATTGCCAGCGCGCCTGATCCAATTTCGCCCAGGACGGCTTCCTTCCCTCATTTTGCGAGCTGTGCTCCCACTGATTGTTTTGCTCTTCCACCCGTTCGCCCTCAATTCCGCGCACGCGCAATCCAATCCCGCTGAGTATCAACTGAAGGCCGCTTTTATTTTTCATTTCGCGCAACTTGTGGATTGGCCGACACACGCTCTTGGTCCCGCGAACCGTCCCCTGATCCTATGCACTGCGGGCGAGAATGCCCTCTCCGGCATTCTCGAGGCCACCGTGCAGGAAAAGCAGATTGCCTCTCGTTCGCTGGAGGTCCGGCATCTTCAGGAGAGAGATAGCCCCGGTGGATGCCAGGTACTTTTCATTGTCGGCAGGAACAAGAAACGCGTGGCAGCCATTCTCGCATTTTTGAACGGTGCCCCGATCCTCACCGTAGGCGAAACCGACGACTTTATTCAACAGGGCGGCATGATCGGTTTCTGCCTTCAGGGAAAGAAGATTCGCTTCGATATCAATTTAAACGCCGCGCAGCGTGCCAATCTCAAGATCAGTTCGCGGCTCCTGCTTCTTGCCAAGACCGTCATTGGCAATGGCAGGCAAGGATGATGCTATGTTTTTTTCCAACATGTCGTTTCACCGCAAGCTGACCATCCTCGTAGCAGTCTCCACCTTCTCGGCTCTCGCCATGGCTTGTTTGGGCCTCGCGCTCTTTGAGCGCCACAGTTTTCGCAACGCAAGGATGAACGAGCTTTCTCTGCTCGGCAACACTCTCGGTGCAAACACCGCCGCCTCTCTCAATTTCAACGATCAGAAGGGAGCGGCGGAAATGCTCGCCGCCTTGCGCGCAGATCCGGACCTCATCGCTGCGTATCTTTACGACAACTCCGGCAATGTCTTTGCCGAATACCACCGCGCAAACTCACCGCAAAACTTCGTGGCTCCGCCGCTGCAACCGGACGGAGCCCAATTCAACAGCGATTCCTTGACGGTGTCTCAGGGAGTGTTCATGAGGGCAGAAAGAAGTGGCTCCCTGGTTCTGGTTTCGAACTTGCGGGCACTCAACCAGAAAATTCGCCAATACGCACAGATTTCAGCGTTCATCCTGATCATCTCCATCCTTGCCACATTCCTGGTCTCGATCCGCTTCCTGAGAATTGCCATCAATCCTATTCTGCAACTCGCCAACATCGCGGGAAAAGTCTCCTCGGAAGGAAATTACGCGCTTCGTGCCGCGGCGGCAGGCAATGACGAGATCGGAACCTTGATCCGCTCGTTTAATGACATGTTGGACGACATCCAGCAGCGAGATGCCGCCCTCCAGAACGCCAAAGATGAATTGGAACATCGCGTCCAGGTGCGCACCGCGGAATTGCAAGCGGAAGTCAACGAGCGCATGCGCGCTGACGAAGCGCTCTCGAAGGAGCGCCAAGTCTTGCGCACCTTGATCGACAATGTGCCAGACTTCATGTACGTCAAGGACACGGAAAGCCGCTTCGTCGTGGCCAACGCTAGGTTAGTTCGCTCCATGGGCGCGAAGTCTCTCGAAGAACTACTCGGTAAGACCGACTTCGACTTCTATTCCAGCGAACTCGCGGACGCCTACTACCAGGATGAACGCAACGTGATCCTTACGAAACAGCCCCTGTTCAACCGCGAAGAGCAATGCCTGGACGCCAACGGGGATCGAACCTGGCTGCTGACCACAAAGGTTCCTCTGTTCGACAGCGACGGCGAGGTTACGGGCCTTGCTGGCGTGGGCCGCGATATTACCACGCGCAAGAAGGCGGAATTTGAGTGGCAAAGAGCCGAGGAAGCTGCCGAGGCCGCCAGCTGCGCCAAAAGCGAATTCCTCGCCAACATGAGCCATGAGATTCGTACCCCGCTCAACGGCGTCATCGGCATGACCGATTTGGCCCTCGATACGGAACTCTCCGCGGAACAGCGCGAGTACCTCCAAACCGTGAAACTTTCCGCCGACTCCCTGCTCACTGTCATTAACGACATCCTCGATTTCTCCAAGGTCGAAGCGGGAAGAATGGAACTCGAACTGAGCGATTTCGATCTGGCTGAGTGCGTGGAAACGACGTTAAAGACCCTGGCCTTGCGAGCTGACGAAAAAGGCCTCGAGCTTCTTTGCGAGATTGCGCCTGACGTTCCAGATGTCGTCTGTGCCGACCCCGCCCGGCTTCGTCAAATTCTGGTCAATCTCATCGGGAATGCCATCAAGTTTACTCACGAAGGCGAAGTCTCGCTGAGAGTCGCGCTCGACTCCAAGGATGGCGATACGGCCGTCTTGCATTTCACAGTTTCCGACACCGGCATCGGCATTCCTGAAGACAAGCAAGAATCCATCTTTGATCCTTTCTCGCAGGCCGATACCTCCACCACCCGCAAATACGGCGGCACGGGACTCGGTCTTACCATCTCCGCTCGATTTATTGCTCTGATGGGCGGCCGGATTTGGGTCGAGAGCGCTCCCGGCCAGGGAACCCAATTCCACTTCACTATTCTCGTAAAGGCTGCACACAAGAAAGTTGAAATCGCAGAACCCGCACCTCCGGAAGTTCTTCGAGGCGTAAAGGCGTTGATTATCGACGATAATCGAACCAATCAACGGATCTTGCGTGGCATGTTGTTGCGCTGGGAGATGAAGCCCATGACCGTGAATGGCGGGGAGGAAGCACTCGCGGCCCTTGCTCTCGCGCGTGATAAAGGTGAGCAGTTCAGCCTCATCTTGACGGACATGCACATGCCGCACATGGACGGTTTCACCCTCATTGAGAGAATCCGCCAACAACCTGCATTATCTACACCCACCATCGTCATGCTTACTTCCGCAGGACACCGTGGGGATGCCGAGCGCTGTAAACAGTTAGGGGTGGCAGCTTACCTTCTGAAGCCCATTCGTCAGTCCGAATTGCGCGAAGCGATCGCCCTGGTGTTGGGCGCCCGACAGCCCAACGGAGCCATCCCTCTCGTCACCCGCTATTCCTTGCACGACGCCCGCGACCCCGATGACTTCCTCTCGATTCTCGTTGCCGAAGACAACTTGGTGAATCAACGCCTTGCCGTCCGCATGCTCGAGAAAAGAGGTCATCGCGTCTCCGTCGCCGGCAACGGCCAGGAGGCTCTCGACGCTCTCGCGCGAGAGGACTTTGACATTGTCTTTATGGACGTCCAGATGCCCGAGATGGATGGCATAACGGCAACCTCTGTCCTGCGCCAGCGAGAACAGGACTCTTCAAAACATCAAGTCGTAATCGCCTTGACCGCTCATGCCATGAAGAGTGACGAGGAACGCTGCCTTGCCGCGGGCATGGACGGATATCTTTCCAAGCCGATTCGGCCACAGGCTCTGGACGATATTCTCTCCCGTCGAAGGCTCACGCGGAAAATCTCCCGCAATTCATCCGCTGTCCCCGAGCCTTCCCCGTCCAAAGCCGGATAGCAGCGCGAACATTTCTCCGGGAAGATCGCGTTTCCGGTGCTTCGTCGATCACCAGATCTATCTCAGGGCCAAATGGCTCTCGCCCATGGACTAAGCGATTTTCGGGAAACCCTTCGCAACGCCGGCTGGGCCGCGTTACCATCTCTCCAGCTAATCCTGGAGATCCCCGATGACTTCAAAACTGCTCTTTTTCCGCCAGTCGACCCTCTTCCTCCTTCTGGCCTTATTCATTTCACCGCTTTTCGCCGCTGAACACTATGCCGTCAAAGTCGAGCGCGATATAAGCGCGAAAATGCGAGATGGCGTCGCTCTTCGTGCCGCTATCTATCGCCCGGACGCCGATGGGAAATTTCCCGTTCTCCTCCAGCGCACTCCCTACAACAAAACTGGCTGGAGCATGAATTTCGCATACCTGGCCGCCGGGCGCGGCTACGTCGTGGTGATCCAGGATGTGCGCGGCCGCTATGCCTCCGAGGGAGACTGGTATCCCTTCATCCACGAAGCCGAAGACGGTTACGACACCGTCGAGTGGGTCGCCGCGCTTCCGTATTCCGACGGCAAGGTCGGCATGTTCGGCGGCTCCTACGTCGGCGCTACTCAGATGCTCGCCGCCACGGCTCATCCTCCGCATCTCGCCGGTATCTGTCCCGCGGTTACCGCCAGCAACTATCACGACGGCTGGACCTACCAGGGCGGCGCCTTTGAACAATGGTTCGACGAATCCTGGGCCTCGGGTCTCGCACAGGACACCCTCAATCGCTCGGTCCAAAAAGCCACCAATGCCCGCATCGCTCAGGACGCACTTCCTCTCACCGGCTACCCCCTCTTCAATCTCCCGGCTGCTGGTGCCGTCAACTCCTCCACACCTTCGCTCGCTCCGTACTTCCTCGATTGGCTGGCCCATCCCGCCTACGATGACTATTGGAAGCGGCTGACCATTGAAGATCACTACCCTGACATCGGCGTGCCCGCACTGCATGTCGCTGCCTGGTACGACATCTTCCTGGGCGGCTCTCTACGCAACTACACTGGCCTGAAAGCCAACGCCGCAACCGAAGAAGCCCGCAAAGGCCAGCGTCTTCTCGTCACCATCGGCGGCCACGCCGGTGACGGCCGCAAAATTGGCGACCTCGACTTCGGCCCCGAAGCCGCAAAATACGACGAATACGACGCCACCCTCCGCTGGTACGATTTCCTCTTCAAAGGCATTCAAAACGAATTCGCTACTGGCAAGCCCGTCACGATTTTCGTCATGGGCCCCAATCAATGGTGACAGGAAGACGACTGGCCGCTCGCTCGAGCCAAGACCACCCGGTATTTTCTGCACTCGCAGGGTGCCGCCAACTCTTCCCGCGGCAATGGCTCTCTTTCCACCTCCGCACCGGCCTCCGAACCCGCGGACAAGTTCACCTATGACCCCGGCAAACCCGTGGCCACCACCGGTGGTCCGCTTTGTTGCGATTCCGTGCATCTTGCACCCGGCCCGAAAGACCAGCGCGCTTTGGAAGAGCGCGACGACGTTCTCATCTATTCCACGCCGCCACTCGAACACGACCTCGAAGCTACAGGGCCCGTGCGCCTCGAATTCTTTGCCTCCTCATCCGCGGTGGACACCGACTTCACCGGCAAGCTCGTTGATGTTTCTCCTGACGGTTCCGCCATGAACATCACCGAAGGAATCCTCCGCGCAAAATATCGCGATTCGCAGGAAACTCCCACACTCCTCACGCCGGGCAAGGTCTACTCCCTCGCTATCGATCTCTGGGCCACCAGCAACGTTTTTCGCGCAGGCCATCGCATCCGCCTGGAAATTTCCAGCAGCAATTTCCCGCGTTTCGATCGCAATCTGAACACGGGCGAATCCGCGGCCACTTCCGCCAAGTGGGCTAGCGCCACCAACACCATCCTTCACGATGCGGCGCACGCTTCCGCTCTTCTGCTGCCCGTCGTCCCTTAGCCTGCTTCGCGGAGCAGGGCTCAACCCTGCTCCCCCAAGCGCATCCTTATATAGGCAGGTGGCGTTCCGCCTCCACTGCATTCCTGAATTGGGAGGGCCCGACTTTTCAGCCAACCGCCTCGCTGCCCCAACTACTCTGTTATCAATTGGTTACGTCCCACCCCCCCGCGCAGGAGCAACAATTGGTCACACGCTCCCTCCGTCCCCGTTGACTCCCCGCTGCGTTGCTCCCAAAATGAAGAATCGGGAGAATTTCCGGCGAAAACGCCGAAGATTGCCATGGCACCTGAACCCAATCCGGTGGAACAAGCGGTGGCGCGCGCCGTGCGCGATAACCTCGAGCGCATCAAGCGCACCAACGACGAACTGACACAGGCGGTCAGTGATGTCGTCGCGGCGTGCTCCAGCAGCCGCCCCACCAACGCGCTTCCTCCGATGTTGCGCGCCCAAACGGCCGCAGCCGCGCTGTCAGCTTCTTTGGAAGTGTTGTCCCGCTTCATCGCCATGGCGCTGCAAGCGGGTCCCCGCAGCCTTTTGGAAGAGAGCATCACTCAGGCCATTGGCGTCGCGACCACCGAAGCGCCCGCCGCTCCGCAACGCCCGGCGCCTATCGTTCCGGCTCCCCAGGCTGCCGCCCCGAGCGCCGCGGCTCCCGCGCGGCTGGAACCGGTGGAACCTCCTTCCTATGACCTTGAGCCCACGCCTCCTCCTCCCGCTCCTGTAGAATTGGAATTGCCCGTAGGTGTCGCTGGCGTCGGCTCCGAGTTCGACATCAACCAGTTAACTCCTGAGGAACAAGAACTCCACCGCCGCGCAAATCGCGTGGCCAAAGTTTCGATGCAGGATATTAAGATGTTGCGCCCGGAACTCGTTAGACTGGGCCGCGAACACGGAGATATCTGCATCCGACTGAAAGATGACATTGAGAAAGCCCATCGAGAATACGACCGCAGATTCAAGCCCATCATGGACCACCCAGTCGATTACTTTTATCGCTGGCTGGTGGAGATCCTTGCCGACGGCGATCCTTCCTTGCTCGGCGAATACCCCTACGCCACGGCCGGCAAATCGCGCTAAGCACAACGCGACGCGCACGCTCGTGCAGCGCGCCCTGGCGCTGGGGCTTTGCGCAGCACTTTCACCTGGCGGCTTTTCTTACGCCTCCGCTATCACTGCGCCGCAATCGCCCGCCGCCGTCCGCAACGTTTCCACGACTCCGCAAACCACCGCCCACAAAAAGAAAAAATCCGCCAAGCCCAAATCGCCCGCGTGCCGCACCGGCTGCAAGCCCGATACCTCGGCGCCGGCGCTCGATGCCGCGACTCCCGAAGACGCCGCCGCGCAAAAAGAGCTTGCCCTGCTCGCCCGCGACGTTCATCTCGGCACTCCCGGCTCCTATGAAAAACTCGCCTCCTTCGCCAACAAAAACTCCGCCAGCGTTTGGGGACAACGCGCGGCCCTCGCTCTGGGCTACGAGGAGTACTCCCACGCCCACGCGCAGCAAGCCCTCGTCTGGCTCCAGAAAGCCAAGGCCGACACGCTGCTGTCCGAGTACACGCTTTTTTGGACCGCGCAAAGCGAGCATGCCCTGAATAAGAGTGGCGCAGCGATTCAGGATTTCACCACGCTTCTGACGAACTACCCCAACACCGCCATCAAGGAGCAAGTGCTGGAGGGCTACGTGCCCGCGGCGGTGGAGAGTGGCCGTCCGCAGGATGGTCTCGACGCGCTCGCCGCTTATCCCGCCACTTCCTCGAAGCCAGGCCTGCTCCTGGAGCGTGCTCGCGCTAATGAAGCCGCTCGCCACCTGGTGCCCGCCGCCAAGGATTACCAGACGCTCTACTACAAATTCCCGCTGGCCGATGAAGCGCGCGACGCCGGTAACGCGCTGCCGCGCTTGAACAAGCAGCTTCACAGCGAATTTCCCTACGCCACCGGGGAGCTGCAGGACCAGCGCGCTCAGGACTTCTACGACGCGCACAAATGGAAAGAAGCGCGCGCCGAGTACGAAAAGCTCGCGGCCATGTTGAAGGATCCCGCCAACCCCACGCGCCAGCGCGCTCTGGTGCGTATCGCGGAGTGCCGCCAGCACCCGAAACCCGCAATCAAGCTGCTTGCTTCGTTGAATGTCAGCGATCCGGAAGCGGATGCGGAGCGTCTATACACGCTCTCGCAGGCCTATCGCTCCGAGAAAAACGAAGCCGAAATGCTCGCGGCCATCGAAAGAATCTGGGAAAAATATCCACAAAGCCGCTGGGCCGAGGAAGCGCTGATGGCCGGCGGAAATTATTACTGGGTGGAGTTGCAACGCAGCAAGGCCGTCAGTTATTACCAGCGCGTCCTCGACGCTTTCCCTGCCGGCAAGAACGCCTACAACGCGGAATGGCGCATCGCCTGGGTCGCTTATCTCGATCGACTGCCTTACGCGGACGACAAGATGAGCATTTTCCTGCGCAAATATCCTGTTTCCGCCGCGGCGGTGAACGCCCTTTACTGGCTCGGGCGCAACGCCGAACGCGGCGGAAATCCCGCCCATGCGCGCGCCTATTACGCGAAAGCCATCGAGCGGTTTCCCACCAGCTATTTCGCGGAGTATGCCGCGGTGCATCTGGAAAAGCTTGGCCCGGGCGAATCGGATCCCGTGGACTTTCTCGCGCAGATTCCGCCCGCGCCCCCGCTGCGCCCGTTTGACGAGCCTGTCGCGCCAAACGTCGCCGACCGCTGGAATCGGGCGCAAGCCCTGCGCACCATTGCGTTCGACGCTTCCGCCGAACTCGAACTGAAAGCCGCCTTCGCCGCCACGGCTTCGCCGCGCTTCCTGGTCGAAGCCGCGCAAGCCGCCTTCGATCAGGGACACTTCGGCACGGGCATGGCCTATGGCCGCATGGCGGTCTCGAATTTCGATGCGCGCGCGTTCAAGGATGTTCCGCTGAACGCGTGGAAGGTCCTCTTTCCGCTGCCTTATGAGGCCACACTGCGCCGCGAAGCCGAACGCAACGATTTCGACGCCATGTTCGCCGCCGGCCTCATCCGCCAGGAATCCACCTTTCAGGCGGGCGCCGTTTCTCACGCCAATGCCATCGGCCTCATGCAGATTCTTCCCAAGGAAGGCCGCCGCTTGGCCAAGCAGCGCAAAGTCCGCTACACCAAATCTTCGCTCTTCGATCCCGAGGTGAACATCGAGCTGGGTATGCTTTATATCGCCGAGCTGACGCGCGCCACCGGCGCGCCCGAATATGCCGCCGCTGCCTACAACGCCGGAGAAGAACGCCTCACGCAGTGGAAGGCGGAACGCACCTTCGAGGAATTTCCCGAATTCGTCGAATCCATTCCGTTCACCGAAACCCGCGAGTACGTCCAGATCGTTCTGCGCAACGCCACCATGTACCGCCTGATCTACGGCGAACCCTCCAAAACCACGGTTTCCGCCGCCATCCACTCTCGCTAATCCTCTTTCCTTTGTCCTTTGTAGGGGCGCGGGACTCCTGCGCCCCATGTCCGCAAAATTTCCGAGTCTCTTGGACTTTCTTGGAGTGCAACGGCTTGCCGCCTCTTTTCCAAACCACAATCCAACCTCCCAACCGATTCCTGATCGCTGATATCTGATATCCGCAATCTGGGCACTCCGCGCTACTGCCCGTCTCTCCTTTGCTACAATCTATTCCCATGTCCACTTCCGAAACCAACATGACCCACATCGCTCCCCGCATGCTTTCCGCCAAGGCCGAGCAATTCACCGAATCCGTCATTCGCGAAATGACGCGACTGGCGCTGCAGCACAACGCCGTTAATCTTTCCCAGGGTTTTCCCGATTTCGCCGCGCCCGAGGAAATCAAGGAGGCCGCGCGCCAGGCCATTGCCGACGACATCAATCAATACGCCATCACCTGGGGCGCGAAGCCGCTACGCGACGCCATCGTCGAAAAATTCGCGCAAACCCAGGGCATCACCGTCGATCCCGAGCGCGAAATTACCGTTTGCTGCGGCTCCACCGAAGCGATGATGTCCTCCATGATGGCCATCATCAACCCCGGCGACGAAACCGTGGTCTTCGAGCCCTTCTACGAAAATTACGGCCCGGATGCGATCCTCTCCGGTGCCACGCCGCGTTTCGTGAAACTTCGCCCGCCCGACTGGACCTTTGACGAAAGGGAACTCGCCGCCGCCTTTGGCCCGCACACCAAGGCCATCATCCTTAACACGCCCAACAATCCCACCGGCAAAGTGTTCACGTGCGCCGAACTCGAATTCATCCGCGATCTCTGCGTGCGCTGGAACGCCTACTGCATCACCGACGAAATCTACGAGCACATCATCTATGATGGCGCCGAGCACAACACCATGGCCCGCCTGGACGGCATGCGCGACCGCACCATCGTCATCAACGGCATGTCCAAAACCTACAGCGTCACCGGCTGGCGCGTCGGCTGGGCCATCGCCCCGCCGGAAACCACGCAAGCCATCCGCAAGGTCCACGATTTTCTGACCGTTGGCGCGGCCGCTCCGCTGCAACAAGCCGGCGCCCTCGCGCTCAAATCGCCGCAGTCCTACTACGACAAACTGGCCGCCAACTATGCCGCCAAGCGCGAGCGCCTCCTGAAAATCCTCACCGCCTCCGGCTTCACCGTCTACAAGCCCCGCGGCGCCTACTACATCATGACGGACATCTCCCGCTTCCATTTCGACGAAGCCAAATACCCCGCCGAATCGCGCGACGTCTCCTTCGCCAAATATCTCGTCGAACACATTGGCGTGGCCTGCGTCCCCGGCTCCAGCTTCTACAACAACCCCCGCGACGGCGCCTCCCAGGTCCGCTTCACCTTCTGCAAAAAAGAAGCAACCCTGGCCGCCGCCGAAGCCCGCCTCGCCCATCTCCACGCGTGACGTGCATACCAGAAGCTGCCCCGATACCCGTTTCTCCCTTGTGCTAAAATCTCTCCTTCAAGGAAGGAACCCCACTGTGCCCCTCGGACTTTCCATCATTCCCTCGCAAACCAAACTTGAATCCAACGCCGATGGCCAGCCCTTCGATATCTCCGCCACCTCCACCCGCACCTTCCTCTGCGAGCTAACCGTCACCGAGCAGCTTGAGCAGGAGTCTCTCGATGTATCGCTATGGGGTTCCGCGGATGGCCAGGACTTCGGCAAGAAGCCGTATCTGAAAATCCCGCAACAATTCTACCGCGGCACGACCAAAATGGTTTTGGATCTCTCCCTGCGCCCAGAAGTGCGTTTTCTCCGCGCTCGCTGGGAGCTCAACCGCTGGGGACGCGTCGCCCCAACGCCCATGTTTGTGGTTGGGTTGACCCTGACCGAAATTCCGCCGATGTCTCAAAATACGCCTACCAAACGCGGCGTTGTGGCCGTATCCTAGCCGGACTTTCTCGCGAGCTACAATATTGATGGTATTCAAAAGGCGCAGCACCCTGTCATCTTGAGGGGCGCGCCGGGCGTTTACCCCGACCTGGTCGGGGCGCCCCGAAAGATCTCAACTGACGCACCACGCACAATGCTGAGTTGAGGTCCTTCGGCGATCCTCATCGGATCGCCTCAGGATGACAATGGCTTGCGGAACTTGGGCATCGGATGAATCGTAGTTTGTGAGAAATCCGGGTTAGGTGATCCACGGTCGGGAGAGAATTACCCGTTCTGCACCAGACTTTTGTTTTCTGAGTAGTTAAGGGGTAGGAAGCTATTGGTCGGTTGCCCTGTGGTGGTTAGCTTCCTACCCCGCGAGTGGTCTTGCTGGTATAGACGAAGCTACCTCCAAAAAAGTTTCCTGCCCTTTGCAAAATAATTTGTCACTTTGATGTAACGTCGCAGGGCGGGACAGGCCATCCCATAATCACGCCTGACAAGGTACCAAAAAGTTCCCGCGTTACTTTTTACCCCGCCTCAACCGTATCCAGATAACGCGCCACCGAAGCCTTCCACCGGAACTTCTCCGTAATCGCCTGTTGTAACGACTGTGCCGCCGCGGGCTCCCCGTGCGTCAGGTACACCTGCTTCGGCGGCACTTGTAGCGCCGTCAGCCACCGCAGCAACTCGCTCTTCCCAGCGTGCGCCGAAAATTGCCCCATCTCCACAATCTCCGCTAGAACCGGAACGACCTGCCCGAACAGGCTCAAGGTCTTTGCCCCTTCTTGCAAGGCGCGCCCCCGCGTACCCTCGGCCTGGAATCCTCCCAGGATCACGGCGTTTCGCGCATCCCCCAAGCGCTGTGCCAAATGATGCAGCACGCGCCCGCCCGTCACCATGCCGCTCGCGGAGATGATGATGCACGGGGTCTTCACATTGTTGATGTGCTTGGACTCTTCCGCGCTACGCGTCAGGTGGAATTCGTGCACGCTCAAGGGATCGCCGCCGCTCTGTTCGTCGCGCGCAAACAGCAGGTCGTGATCTTCCTTGTGCTTCAGGTATAGATCCGTGGCGCTCAGCGCCATCGGGCTGTCCACGTACACGGGAACCTTCGGGATGCGCTGCAAATTTTCCAGTTGCCGCAAGTAATACATAAACGTCTGCGTGCGCCCGATCGCAAACGCGGGAATCACGATGGACCCGCCGCGCTTCACCACGCGATTCACCACATTGCTGAGCACTTCCAGCGGATCGCCCGCCTCGTGCTCGCGGTCGCCGTACGTGGATTCGCACAGAAGCAGGTCAATCTGCTTTGTCACCGGCGTGACAGGATCATTCAGGATGGGCTGATCGTAGCGGCCCACGTCCCCGGAAAACACGATCACCGTCTTCTTGCTGTTTTCCGCAATCGTCAGTTCCAAGCTAGAGGAGCCCAGAATGTGTCCCGCGTCATACGACTCCACGTGGAATTCCGGCGAAATGTCAAAGCCGCCGTTGCGCGGCATCGGCTTCAGCAACCGCAGCACCGGATCGACGTCGTCCGATGTATAGAGCGCCCGCGGATGCGGGTGCTTGCTCCACTTGTGTTTGATGGCGTCCGCTGTTTCTTCTTCCTGCAAGTGCCCGGAATCCTTCAGCAGGAGTTCCGCCAGCTCGATCGTCGCCGGATTGGCAAAGATGGGCTTGCGAAAGCCGTCGCGCACCAGCACCGGCAGCCATCCGGTGTGGTCCAGATGCGCGTGCGTCAGAACCGCGTAGCTGATCGTGTTCAAATCCACCGGCAGCGGATTCCAGTTGCGCTCCTTCAAATCATCCGTGCCCTGAAACAATCCGCAGTCCACCAGCAGTTTCTTGCCGGCCGCTTCCACAAGGTATTTGGACCCCGTCACGCAACCTGCTGCGCCCAGAAAAGTTAGTTTTGCCATAATGCCTGCATTCTACCGGAACGCCGACGCCTCCCGCGATGAAAAACCTGCAATACTGTCACCCAACGTTCCATGCTTCCGCTTGGCGCAAAGCACCGCGGCGAGAGTCCCGGCGGCGCCAGCCGGCAATCCATACCGCAATTCTGCGTCGCCCGCCGCTCCAGCCGCTCTCCGATTTGTGGTAAACTTTTGGAAGTTCCTCCGGTGGGGCCGTGGCGCAGTTGGGAGCGCGCCTCGATGGCATCGAGGAGGTCGTGGGTTCGAATCCCATCGGCTCCACCAACTTTGTTACTTCTTTTCAATCCGATAGCGAAAACTTCAAGGGGCACTAAGGGGCATTAAGCCACCTGCGAAGGCAATACGAGGCGGACGACCTTGCCGTGAGCCGCGCGCTTGCTTTCGTCCATGGCTTTGCCGTAGACGTTCATCGTGGTACGGATGTCTGCGTGGCGCATGAGTTCCTGCTGCACCTTCATCGGAGCCCCGGTTTCATCAAGCAGGGTTCTGAATGTGTGCCTGAACGAGTGCCAACCGATACGTCCGATGCCGCAACGAATGCCTGCGGGAATGATATGACGCCGCTCCACTCCCCATGGATACCAGGGTTTTTTGCCTGCCACAAACGGGCTTGCAAATACCCAGTCCTCTGGGTTTTTGAACAGCGTCCTGCGGCGCCAGTTCAAAAGCACTTCGGCCAGCGCAGGATCAAGCGGGATGCCCGCATTGGAGTATTTGGTTTTGACATCGCTTACTACCCCGGTGACGATGCCTCGCCGCACGAGCAGTGTTAGGTCATCCCAGAGCACGTCACACCACTTGAGGGCGAAGAGCTCGCTGCAGCGGAGCCCCGTGGCGAGATCGAGGATAACCATCGTGCGGAAGGGCTCATCGAGCTCCCCAAGTAAGAGACGGATTTGAGCAACGCCAAGAACCATCGGCTCACGCTGTCGTTTGCTTGTGCCGCGGACCCGCACGAGCTTCATGGGATTCTCGCCGATCTCGGTGAGCTCCCAACGCATGGCGCAGTTCCAAAGCACCCGCATGAGATTGTGGAGATGACCTCTGGTTCTTGAAGCCAGGTCAAGCCCCTTCAACCACTGCTCCACGGCGAAGGGCTTTACCTTGGAAATCGGGTAGTCTCCCCACCGAGGTTTGATCTGGTGATTGAGGTATGACCTGTATCCATTGGCGGTCGAGTGCCGCAGCTCGGGAAGCTCTGTTTCGAGGTATCGGCTCACCAGCATACCGATGGTGACCGCCTGTCCTTGAGGATGATCAGAGTTCACATCAAGCTTGCGATGCTCGATGGCCCGCCATGCATTGGCTTCCGTTTTGAGCATTGAGACGGGACCAATCACTTCAGATCGTTTTGTATAGCCGCCGTCGGGTTTTCGTTTCCGCCAGCGATAGACAAATACGAGGTCCTGCTTCTTCGACGGCCGGGTTTCAATCCATCCGTGTTGATACGTATTTCGAGTTAGCCGCAACATCATGCTCTCCTTTTGGGATTAGAGGAGAGTTGCGGCGCAACCCTGTTGGCCTTCGCTGCAAAGTTTACACCGGTTCGCAGCAATGCGTCCAAGTCCCAAGGGCGAAAGTACCATCGCCTACCGAGCCGGCATCCGGGAATCTGGCCGCGGCGCGCCATGCGCTTGACGGTCTTAGGGTGTAGCCGAAGGAATCGAGCTGCTTCAGCGCAGTCCCAGACCGGCTCGGGAGTTTGATGTGGCTCTGTGCTCGAAGCGCAAGGCAAACCAAATCTCTCGGCTTGCGGCGATGGCCTGCTCTCGGAGGAATTCCCAGTCTGACTTCCAAATCTTAACGAGGCCGAATCTACTGTGAGGCGCAAGCCATGCACTCTTGGCGAGTCTGGGTTCTTGCGCACGCCGAGTTGGGTACTGCGGTCTTTCATTGCCTCTTTTCCTTGGTCCCCGGGGTTGTTATTTTCCACTTGACATCCTGTCCACAATATCCTACTTTGTTTGCAAACGTCAAGTTAAGATGCATCCTTTCTCGAAAGGGTTGCATCCTACAGACGGAACCAGAAGGAGTACCCGATGCCCGAAAAACCGCAAAAGCCCGAGAAGCCCACACAGGGGCAAACTCTCTCCCTTCGTATCAGCGATGCTCTCTTTGCTCGCCTGGAGCGTGCCAAGCAACTCATGTCCTCGAAAAAAGGCGACAGTGTTTCGACTTCGGAGGTCGCCAAGCAGCTCCTTGAGTCTGCTCGTGAGGACCGCTTTGAAGTCGCGGACTTGATGGCCAAACCGACAGACACACTTCTCGAGATTCGCAGGAAAGGGGAAGCGCAACACATTCTGTCGCGAGCTGAGTGGATCCTGCTCTCGCACTTCGCGCAGAAGGGGCTCGAAGCGTATACAGAACGGACGCCTAATCCTGTCTCCAACGACTCACTCATTGGCGTGCTGGACGCGTTCCTGGCCGTTTATGAACTGCGGGCAGAACGTGCTTCCGTGCGAGATCCCTACTACGTCAGCAATCTCCCTTCCGAGTGCCGCCCTCCGAAGGTGAAAGGAGTAGACGATTCGGAGCGTGCGACTTCAGAGACGGTTCGCCGGACCGTGGCCGAGACTCGTAAGCGGCTCAGCGATCCGGCAGTAAAGTGGGACACGTTTCTGGCGGGACGCAATCTGCTGATCCTGCTGGAGGACGAAAAGCTCCCCGCCGCTGACGCCGTGAACCGCGCCCTTCGCCCCTTCTTCCCGGTGCTGTGGCGGCTAGCCGCGCGCGGCCACTACTGCCTCACGCAAGGGTCGCTCCGAGCGAAGTCCACGAGCCAGGATTCCTTCTATCAGCCGCCGATTCCGTCCATCAAAGAAGGCGACTTCACGCTCTCGTTTAATCGAGGAGAGAGCAACGATCTTTATTTGCTCTTGAGTTTTCCTGGCCCACGCGGGCCGATGTACCCGATCAGTGGCTATCCGAAGATTACAGAATTTCGCGCCATGCTGGCCGTGCTTGCGCCGGACAGCCCCGCCCGCCGCTGGGAGGGTGGCCACTTCCTCGGCTATATCGCCGCGTCCGAGGAAAGCAAGGGCAAGGACTACTGGTTCCGCGCTCACCAGAATGGCATCACGTTCGGCCTCTCCGAAAAGGAGTGGAAGTCGGTCCAAGCGCTCTTTCGCCGCGCGTGGGAGCTTCCCGAAATCCGCATGGCATGGGACGCGCTGACCCTGGAGTACGGTGAGCTGTGATGCTCTTTAGCCTCACCATGGAAGCCGGATGCGGCCCCGCCGAGGGCGGCGTCGCCGGCTTTTGGCCGACCAGGAGCAGAGCGGTGCCTTCGGCACCGGGAGTTGGACGGACACGCTACCCCAAAATGGGTGCTGCAGAGCGCCGCTGGTTAACTTGGTCGTGTGGAGTGAGTTAGCGAAACATCAGTGCTTGCGGAAAATCTGCGGCGCTCTTCGTTAACTTACTGATTTGGCTGGCGTGTTCTGGAGCCGCCTATTTTCAAGGAAGTCTCTTCTGGGGGTTCTTGTCGTGCCTAACGATCAACTCCGCAATCGCACGGTTGGCTCAAAAGTGACCGAAAGCGAATACGCGCTGCTTGCGGCTATCGCGGAGCGCGAGGGTGTAACTGTTGGCGAGTGGTGCCGCGAGGTGCTCTTAGCGCAAGTCAATGCGGCTCAAGGAGTAGTGGCCACTGCGGCAGAACAAACCCTCCTTGCGGAAGTCGTAGCCTTGCGGGCAATCTTGCTCAACGCCCTTTACAAATTGGCACCGCAAGAGGACCTCACCGACCAGGACTTGGATCGGCTCATCGAGCGGGCCGACATGGAGCGATTCCAGAGAGCAAAACAACGCCTTGCAGCGGCCGCGAAGGAGGGGAAGTTGTGAGCCAGGCGTGGAGGCCGGATAAGAGGGCAGGTGAGTGGCCGAATCGACGTCCAGTATGGACCTGGATGCCGGTGTTCGTGGTGCTTGCGAGTATGCTCGCGATCTGCACGTATCGTTACATCGCAGTATGGACGCCCTTGCAGCGGTTCTACTTCACAACCTACATCCGCAGCGGCTTACGCCGTGCGACTACTTCAGCACGGACGGGGCAGTATGAATTGCTTGCGGTGACCACGAAGAACAGCAGCCATTGGGCCTCCGATAGCGAAGTGACTGAGGCCAAGACCGAGTCCGGGGAAGCGACCGTTAGGCTCACGCAGGAGGCATTGAAAACTGGCGCTCTCCACTTAGTGTTACTTCCGGTTCAATCAGACGACGCGAAAATGCATGAGTTCTTGCGGCATGGGATTTACCAGGACCAAGCGCTCACAGGTCTGCTGCGACCCGCATTGTGGAGCCCTTTGGCGGCGTTGTTGCTTTGGTTTGCTTTCACGCTCCCAAAGGATGCAGCGCGTGCCCGCGGACGCCAGGAAGGCGGACGTTTGAAGTGGCTGGGGTTGGTTTTGCCTCAGGGTTTCAATCGCCGAAATCATTCCGATGGTACCGGCTTTGAGTTGAGCGGAGGAAAACTCCCTGTCGTCGGCTTGCCGAAGAGGCACCCCACACATATTGAAGGAAGTATCGAGGTCAAACCGGAGGAGCTACCAAACGCAGTGGCAACCACGCTGACCGCTGAAGATGGTGTCGATCGAAAAATTGCGCTGCACGAAAAGGAGCAGGACCGCGAACACAAATTGAGCCCAAGACCGGCGAGGAAGGAGCGATATTTCCAGTAGGCCAACACCACCATGCTGACGTATTCGTCCGGTGAACCCATCTTTCCATGTAGACAGGAGCGCTCGACTGGTGCGCAGGGATTGCTAAAGTAGAGGTACGGCAGGGGCCGTAGAAGGGGGAGTTTGAATCAATTGTCCTCGT
>Ga0182027_10001280_pt1 | contig 42247 bp, 37 predicted proteins | sample 712E1DmetaG_FD_121300 | JGI IMG/M metagenome (GOLD analysis project Ga0182027, IMG submission 121300) | Permafrost microbial communities from Stordalen Mire, Sweden - 712E1D metaG (Illumina Assembly) | ecosystem: Environmental > Terrestrial > Soil > Wetlands > Permafrost | place: Sweden...
TCATAAATTGACCTTTTGAATTGGTCAGCAGGTTTTTGGTAAGATAAGATACCCCCGAGCCTATTGCAGCTATAATCACTGGTTTGATCGTTATCCAGTTGATGACACCCCCATTAGCAATAAGCTGGTAGAATCCAGTCAAAAAAGTACAAAAGATTACCACTATCAACCCTTTTATAAAATCATGACTGTTTAGTCTCAGAAATTTAGATCTCATTGTTTAATTTTTTTTCAGACAGACATCATTTTATACCAAATTTACATCTTAAAATGATAAATATCAAACAAGGAAGATTAAATATTGAACGGTATCCGGCTTGCGGTGCGCGGTATCCGGGAAAAACCGCTAACCGCAACCCTCGAACCGCATACCGACTTACCAGACCTTCTCCATAAGGAGAATATTCCTAAGATCATTCGGAGTTATATTTTCCCTTATCTCACCTGTATCGACAACCGAAATAAATCCCGATTCTTCGGAGATAACAACAATAAGTGCGTCTGAATGTTCTGACATTCCAATCGCCGCCCGGTGACGCATCCCGAAACGGGGAGGCAGAGTCACCTGATCAGTAGTCGGTAAAGGACATCTTGCAGCAAGGATCAGTCCTCCTTCAATCAATACGGCTCCGTCGTGCAAAGGCGTATTCTTAAAAAATATCGTTTCAAGTAACTCAGCGCTTATCTGAGCTTTAAGAATCTCACCTCCTTCAGAAAAGAGATCAAGACTGCTTTTTCTGCCAATTACTATGAGAGCTCCGGTTTTTTTTGCGGCAAGTCTTTCACAGGCTTTGACTATTTCCTCAGCCTCCCTGGGGCTTCCTGGCTCATTTGAAACCAGGGAGAATAACCTGCTGAATGAAAATCTGCTTCTGGTGATGTACTTGTTTCCGAGAAAAAGTAAAAATCTTCTGACTTCCTGTTGAAACACAATAATGAGAGCTATGACACCAACCCCTATTACCTGACCAAGCAATGCACTTATTAGTTCCATATTAAGGGCTTTCACAACAATCCAGAACAGATATATAAAAAATATTCCGAGGAAGATGCTGATGGCAGCGGTACCTCTGATTAGCCGGTATAACTGGAAAAGTACTATTGCTACAAGAAAAATGTCGATAATATCGAGAACAGTAATATGAAATGGCATAATAATTTGTTCTTGTTACTGGTTAATGGTTACTTGTTACTTGTTTTATATTGCCCGTTGCGCGTTTCTCGTTTCAATGTTTTTGACTTTCTTAATTAAACGTACAGTCTGAACTGCCTCCTTAACATCATGAACACGCAGAATATCAGCGCCATTAAAAATTGCTATTGCATTCAATGCGGTTGTTCCGTTAAGAGCCTCATCAACAGAAATATCAAGTGTCTTCCAGATCATCGATTTTCGAGAGATACCAACAAGAACCGGCAACCCGGCAATCGAAAAATCTCCGAGTCGCCGGAGCAGTTCAAAATTATGATTAATTGTCTTGCCAAATCCGAATCCAGGATCAATAATAATATCATTCAATCCCGCAGATTTCAATTTGAAGATCCTCTCACCGAACCATTTCAGAATATCAGCTACAATATCTTCATAAACAGGATTATTTTGCATGGTGCGGGGATCACCTTTCATGTGCATCAGGATATAAGGCACATTCAACTTCTCAACGATCGAAAACATTCTGCTGTCAGCTTCACCCCCTGATATATCATTTATAATATGTGCTCCGCATTCTAAAACTGCTTCCCTGGCAATATCTGCACGAAAAGTATCGATCGATATTATTGCATCAGGAAGTTCCCTGTTTATCAGTTTAGCAGCCTTTAGAACACGGCTCCACTCTTCTTCCATAGAAATATTTCCTGCTCCCGGTCGAGATGAGTATCCTCCGATATCAAGTATATCTGCCCCATCCTCCAACATCTTCGTTGCTGTTCCAAGAATCTCTTCATCTTTGATATACCGGCTCCCTTTATAGAAAGAGTCGGGCGTAATATTGATTATTCCCATAACTTTGGGAATCTCAAGGTCCAGCAGTCTGCCCCCGGCATTAATATATCGCGGTTTCTCAGGAAACATAGATTTTAAGAATAGCCGAAATTAACAAAAATTGGAATAGAATAAACTAATTCATTTTTGACATGAAATTAAATCATGATCTGTTAGATAATTATTGTAATCATCTCTATATTTTTCTTAACCCTTCCCTGCCCTTCCCTTTTCTTAATGAACTCACTTCCATCCCCCTCTCTAATTCTTAGAGAGGGGGTGCAATACGCTGAATAGTAATTTATTTCCCCCTCTTTACGAAGTAGAGAGGGGGATTAAGGGGGTGAGTACACATGATGTCTGAAGAGAGAGAGGAAAGTATAAAATCTTTCCTCACAATTAAACTAACTTAACATTTCCATCTTTGCCTATTGGTTATTACATTTGTACTGAATGAAATCAAATAGATGAGGAAGCTTTTTGTTATAGAAGGGGTTGATGGAGCCGGCAAATCAACTCAGATTAAACTGTTAAGAGACTTTTTTTCAAAAAAAGGATACAATTGTGAATATCTGCACTTTCCAAGAACCGAAACCCCCTATTTTGGTGAGCTTATTGCAAGGTTTTTAAGAGGAGAATTTGGCTCACTTAATGAAGTAGATCCATACCTGGTGGCAATGCTTTATGCAGGTGACAGGGAAGATGCTGCTGACTTAATAACCAATTGGTTATCAGATGAAAAGATTGTCCTTCTTGACAGATATACATATTCCAATATAGCTTATCAGTGTGCAAAATTAAAGGATGTGTCACTCCAGGATAAGCTGATGAACTGGATATTATCTCTCGAGTTTAACCATTTTTTGATACCTGAACCCGATCTTAATATCTTCCTTGATGTACCTTTTGCCTTTACAGAAAATAATTTATCAAAAACGAGAATGGGAAATGACCGCGATTATCTTAATGGAAACAGGGATATCCATGAAGAGAGTATGGTATTTCAAAAAAAAGTCAGGGATATTTATCTGAGAGTTTCGGAAACAGATGACCATCTTGCAGTTATTGACTGCAGCAACTATGTTGGTGCGATGCTTCCTGCTGCTGAAATATTTGATCTTATCATAAGAGTCTTAAATGAGAGAAAACTTATCTGAGATGAAGATATTAAGGATTGCAGCCAGAATAATTATTGGCCTCGTTTTTGTCTTTTCCGGAGTTGTAAAAGCAATTGATCCTCTGGGCTCAGCCTACAAATTTCATGATTACTTTCAGGCATTTCACCTTGGGTTTCTTAATACCCTGAGTCTTACCCTTGCAATATGTCTGTGTTCAGCTGAATTCATTTCGGGCTTCTCTGTTCTTACAGGATTGAGGCAGAAAACAGGAATTTTTGGCGTTCTGATCCTTCTGGCAATCTTCACTCCTGTCACTTTCATTCTCGCACTTACAAACCCTGTTTCGGACTGCGGTTGTTTCGGTGATGTAATCCATCTTACCAATTGGCAGACCTTTGGAAAAAACATAATATTAGTTTTTTTATTTATAGTCTTGTACACAGAAAGAAATCAAACCAGTAGGTTCTTCAGTAATATTACGGAATGGATCATCATTTCCATAGTTATAGTCCTTTTCATCATTTTTTCACTCATAAACCTCAGGTATCTCCCTGTTATCGATTTTCTGCCTTATAAGACAGGAGTAAAAATTGCTGATAAGATGATTGTCCCTGAAGGAGTTCCGGTAGATGAGTATAGGACTACTTTTATATATGAAAAAGACGGGGTCAAAAAGGATTTCAATCTAAATAACTATCCGGCAAATGATTCAACCTGGAAGTTTGTTGATCAGAAATCGGTTCTTGTAAAAAGTGGATATAAACCTCCGATACACGATTTCATAATAACCTCCCTGAGCGGAGAGGATCTCACTCAGCAAATATTAACTTTCCGGGGTTATTCTGTTTTAATGATTTCCAAAAAACTTGCAGAAGCCGGAAAGAACCACTTATCCGACGGATTTAAGCTTGGCAATTATTTTAAGACGAATGGTATCCATTTTTATATTCTTACCTCTTCAGGAACGGAGGAAATAAAAAGTTATGAGAATGGGTTAGCATTCTGTTCCGCAGATGAGACAACTTTAAAAACCATGGTACGGTCAAATCCGGGATACATTTTAGTTAAAGACGGAACAATTCTTGGTAAATGGTCGTGGGCAAATGTCCCGGATCAGAACTGGTTCGGGAAACTTTTAATTGTAAATAAATAATTAAAGTTCCAACTTTAGGCACTCCAAACTTTAGGTCATATTAAGAACTCGATTATTTGTACATTTAAATATTATTACAATTTAAAATTTTGATTTATATGAGAAAGAAGATTGTTGCCGGTAACTGGAAAATGAATATGGATCTTGCTGAAGGACTAAAATTCGCGGGTTCAATTGAGAAGTATTTTAAGGAGAGCCCTTCGGAAAAGGTGCTGGTTATTCTATGCCCGCCGTTTATACATCTGGCTGGTATGGCTGATATTCTTAAACATGGAAAGGTGGCTCTTGGGGCTCAGAACTGCGCTGCCGAAGCATCCGGAGCCTATACCGGTGAAGTTTCTGCATGGATGATAAAAAGTACAGGTGCTCAATATGTCATTATTGGACATTCTGAGAGGAGAAGCTATTATCATGAGGATGATAAACTACTGAATAAGAAAACATTACTGGCCATTAACAGCGGATTAAAAGTTATTTTCTGCTGTGGTGAAGTATTAAAGGAAAGGGAAGCAGCTCAACATTTTCTTATTGTCAGAAGACAATTAGAGGAAGGATTATTCAGCCTGACCGCGGAACAGATGGATATGATTGTCATTGCCTATGAACCCGTATGGGCTATCGGCACAGGTTTAACCGCTTCACCCGACCAGGCTCAGGAGATGCATAAATATATCCGTGAACTGGTTAAAGAAAAATATGGCAACGATTGTGCTAAAAAATTGCCAATTCTGTATGGTGGCAGCTGCAAGCCATCTAATGCCGCTGAAATTTTCTCTAAACCTGATGTTGATGGTGGGTTAATTGGAGGAGCTGCCCTTAAGAAAGAAGATTTCACTGCAATAGTGGAAGCAATTTAGGATTGCCCCCTCCCGCTACGCGGGATCCACCTAAAGGGGGCCTAACTCTGTAGTGTCTAGATAATTTTTTAAAATACAGAAAATTAGGGGGCCAAAAGACTGTAGGGTAAAAAGTAAAAAGATTAGTCTCATGTTAAAAAAGCTGATAATTCTTAGTCTCTCTTTACAGGTATTGATTTCTGGTACAATATTTGGTCAGACAAAATCTGCGTTTTCAGGAGATCATTCAAAGTTCAGAACGGAACTGACTGTTTTTATGGGACCAAATCTTAATGCCGATCAGCTTGCCAATGTTAACACATTTCTTTCCAGGTGGGACAGCGCTGCATTCAGCACTGAAATTATGGATAAGATAATAAATATTTCGAGTCAGCTCTCATCAAGGCAAATGAGAATTGTCCCTCAATTCTATGATTTTCTTGTAACCCTGAATTATTTCATCAAGTATAAACGAGACATTCCATTTTTCACAAACTGGCTTAAAGGATTAAGTGAAATAGCATTCAATCAGACATATACAAATGACAATATCGACAAATATTTTAAGAATAGCAGTTTGATGGTCAAGGATAATGTATTGTCCGAATCGGGAAGCATTAAATGGAAAGTAAAAAATAATACTCTTAAGTTTCTTTATGATACTGCTGTTTATGTCACAATTTCAAATGCTACATTAACCTGCTATACGCAAAAAGACAGTACTGAACTATATAATGTTACCGGAAAATACTATCCCGGGCTTCAGCAGTTCAGAGGTACTAAAGGTGTCGTTACCTGGGAAAAAGCCGGATATTCACGTAAAGATGTTTTTGCCGAATTAACTGATTATTCAATTAATATGGCAAAGAGTAGTTTCGTTGTTGATTCAGCGAAACTTACGTATAGTACCTATTTTAAAGAACCGGTATCTGGCTTACTTGCCGACCAGGCCATCAGCTTTGCTGATAAGGATAAGGCTACCTTTCCTCGTTTTGAGACTTACGAAAAAGAATTTAAAATCAAAAATATCTATAAAGGGGTTAATTATGAAGGTGGACTAGCTTTTGAAGGAGCGAATGTAAAAGGAACAGGAAAAAATGCAGCCCCTGCGAAGATCACTCTTTTCAGAAATGATACTCTTTATCTCAGAATCCGTTCAAAAGAGTTTCTTTTCTCTAAAACCGGATTAAACTGCCAGGAGGCTGCCATGTCGTTGTATCTGGATAAAGATTCGATATATCATTCTAATCTGGCGTTTTCTTACTTCTCTGCAACCCGACAGGTAAATCTTTTCCATACAAACAATCCGGTCTCGAAGAGTCCCTTCTTCGATTCCTTCCACCGACTCGACATGTATTTTGAATATTTGTCATGGAATATGAACGAATCGAAAATTATTCTTTCACATGCAAGAGGTGCTTCACTTGGCCAGGCGCAATTTGAATCAACTTCTTTCTTTAATTCAGATTATTTTTTGCAACTTATGGGTCTCGATGATTACCATCCTCTTAACCGCTTGATAAAATTTTCTGAATGGTTTTATTCAGAGACTTTCCCGGTAGAGGAATTTGCCAGATGGCTGAATAAACCCGTAGAGGCAGTTACAGGATTATGCATTGATTTGGCCAATAAGGGGTTCATCTTCTATGACCGGACTAATAACGAAGTCACAATAAAGAAAAAAACCAAAGACTTCCTCGATTCATATGCAAAAAAAAAGGATTATGATATCATCAATATTATAAGCGAAACAAAAGCTCCGACGGATAACGCAATTCTCGACCTGAAAAAATACGGACTGACAGTATACGGAGTAACCGGGGTTCTTCTGAGTGATTCTCAGAAGGTCGCAATTTATCCCTATAATAAACAACTGAATATCGGGAAAAACAGAGATATTAATTTTGATGGCGTTGTTGAGGCAGGTTTGTTTACGGTCTACGGGCATAAATTCTCATTCAGCTATGATACTTTCAAGATCAGGCTTCAAAAAATCGATTCCATTAAGATTTCTGTGGAGACAGAGAAGAAGGATAAGATGGGTAATCCAATTATTAAAAATGTAGACAACCTCATAGAACTTGGAACTGCAGAACTGTATATTGATAATCCGGATAACAAATCAGGATTAAAAAGTCTCAAACAGTATCCGATCATAAATGCTACTACCAACTCATATATATTCTACGATAAAATACCCGGTCTTGAAGGAGTTTACAAACAAAAGGACTTCTATTTCAAGGTTGATCCTTTCACTTATGAGAATATAGATCACTATACAAACCAGGATATGAAACTTTCGGGAGAATTTGTGGGAGGAAATATTCTCAAACCCATGAAGCAATATCTTGTTATACAGGAAAATAACTCATTGGGATTTAATATGACCATCCCACCTGAAGGAATTGAGGTGTACAACAGCAGGGGAATATTATACAATTCTCTGAGTATGAGCAACAAGGGGCTTACAGGAAGCGGGACAATAAAGCACCTGACTTCAACAACAATCTCAGATGAATTCAAATTTTTCCCGGATTCAATGATCACTCAGGCCTACTCTTTCAATACTGAAAAAGACTCAACCGGATTATTCCCCATTCTTAACAGCAAGGATGTAGCAATTAAATGGCTTACTAAAAAAGATGAAATGATTGCTACCAATGCAACAGGCAAAACATTTGATATGTTTGGAAACGGAACAACACTTGATGGCAGTTTAAATCTGTCACATGCAAAACTAAACGGTTCTGGTGTAGTTAATTTAACAGATTCAAGAATCACTTCCAACTTATTCAGTTTTACTGCAAATTCTATAAAAGCCGATACAGCCGATTATACACTTAAATCTCTGTCAACTAACGGTTATTCTTTTATTGCGCAAGATGCCAATACCGAAATCAATTTTAACCAGAGAATGGCTCATTTTAGATTGAACACCGATTCATCAGTTGTAAAATTCCCCGAGATACAGTATATCTGTACAATGACTGATTTTACATACAATATGGAAAACCGTGTACTCAGTATGGAACAAAAGGGAAAGTCGAACACACCTCTCTTAACAACAGATAAGCTCCTTAAGCTTGACTACACCAAACTTGATAAGCCAACATTCTTTGCAACAAATAATATCTCTGATACAGTTGCTTTTTCATCATGGAAAGGAAGCTATCATCTTGATCAGGAATATATTGAAGCCGATAACATAAACTACATCCATGTTGCCGATGCACTTATTCAACCTGAAAACGGGAAAATAGTTATTGGCAGGCGGGCTAAAATTGAGCAGATGCAAAATGCCACCGTTGCTCTTAACCACAGGCATATATTGCATTATGCCAAGATTGATATTGAATCTACCAAACGATATGCAGGTAGTGCAGTATACGATTATGTAGATGAAAATAAAGAGATCCAGCATATTAATTTCCCGGTGTTGGAGGTCGACACTGCAACAACCAACGCAAGAGGATATATACCTGCATCCCAGAAATTTCTGCTTAGCCCTGCATTTTCCTTTTCAGGTGATGTAACCCTCTCAGCCAGAGCTGATAATCTTACTTTTACTGGAGCAGCGGGAGTTTTGCATAGCTGCAACACACTCGGTAGTTACCCGATTAAATTCAAATCACAGATCGATCCAAAAAATATTATGATCCCTTTAAGTGATAAGCCAAGAGATATGAATGATAATCTTATTTTTTCAGGCTCTTTCATAAATACTGATTCTATTCATATATATCCGGCTTTCCTTTCTGCGCAAAAATCCTGGACCGATGTTGCTCTTGTGAATTCCGGGGGTTGGCTTTACTACGAAAAGACAAAAGGCAGATACTTAATTGCTTCCCGCGAAAAGCTGATTGATCACACTCTTCCGGGAAATATGATTGCATTTGACAAGAATTTTTGTGTATTATCAGAAGAAGGGAATATTGATTTCGGTGCAAAACTTGACCTGGTTAAACTAACCGGCGCAGGCAAAGTAATCCAAGGCATTGATTCCGGGAAGGTTAATATTAATGCTATCCTTGCCATGGACTTTCATTTTTCAACCGAAGCGCTCAGAGTAATGGCAGATGAGTTCAGATTTATGCCTTCCCTTAAACCTGTTAATCTGAATACAGATCTGAATAACAAGGGAATGAAGGATCTTCTGGGAACAAGTGTTGCAACACAACTAAAAGAAGAGATGGATCTTTTTGGAACGTCAAAGAACCTGCCGAAAGAATTTACATACGAACTTTTGCTTAACGATGTAAATCTGTTCTGGAATGAATCTACATCTTCATTCCGGTCGAGCGGTAAAATCGGAATCGGATTTATAGGACCTCAACCCATAAATGTATATGTCGACGGCTATATCGAGATCCAGCGAAGGAGATCGGGAGATATGATAGATATCTACCTTAAAGCAGATGCCTCTACCTGGTATTATTTCTCTTATTTCAAAGGGGTGATGATGACACAGTCGGGAAACAATAATTATAATACTATTATTGATAAAACGAAACTGAATGACCGGAAAGATCCTGAATCTTCAACAAAAATGCCTTATTATTATATGATTGCAGTTGAGGACCGTCTTTCCAGGTTCCTGCATAGAATGTCGGAAAATAATGCAGAAGATAATCAGGGCGACCTTAATGGTCCTGTAAAATGATTTTGCCTCTCTCTCCAAGTTCAATCAGTTCAAGATCGTGTATGTTATTCCCATCTATCTGAAACCTGATTGCTGTCATATATTTATGAAAACCGTTATACCCTGCAGCCCCGGGATTCATATATAAAAATCCGGCTTTTTTATCGTACATAACTTTAGCAATATGCGAATGCCCGCAAATGAAAAGATCCGGAGGATTTTCATATATAGCAGGTAATACTTTCCGGTTATAATGGCCGGGGGTTCCACCGATATGTGTTAACCAGACCCTTGTCTCTTCGGCCATGAAAATCAGATTCTCAGGATAAGTTGTTCTTACAAGAGCATCATCTATATTGCCGTAAACAGCTTTCAATGGCTTAAATGCATCCAGCCTGTCAGCTGTTTCAATATTGCCAATATCTCCGGCATGCCATATCTCGTCACATTCAGCAAAATGATCAAAAAGACGCGGGTGTATCCAGCCATGTGTGTCGGAAAGAAGACCTATTTTCATATATAAATTTTTACCCCCACCCCCCAAATGGGGGGCTTTAAAAGCTATAGCTGTTTTTTAACCCCCAATATGGGAGGAAGGGGGTTTGAAACAGCAAAGGTTTTAACAATAGTGCATAAATATAAGATCAATTTCCTAATTTTGTATAAACTCATTTTCATGCAGATATTTTATGCACCATATATTACTGGCGATACTTATACACTTGACGAAAAGGAATCAAGACACCTGATCAGGGTATTAAGAATGACAAAAGGTTCGGCTGTCAGGCTGATTGACGGGAAAGGGAATCTCTACGAAGGAATTATAAATGATCCTGATCAAAATAAGTGCACTATAGTCATTACAGGGAAGACAACAGATTTCGAAAAAAGAAATTACAGACTTCATGTAGCTATTTCCCCTTTAAAGAATCCTGAACGATTTGAATGGTTTGTAGAAAAGAGCGTTGAGATCGGGATAGATGAGATTACCCCGCTGATATGCAAAAACACTGAAAAACCTGGAATTAAGAGTGACAGATTGAATAATCTCATAATCTCGGCAATGAAACAATCGCTTAAGGCAAAAAGAACAGTCCTTAATGAACCAAGCACTTTCAAGGATTTTATAAGTATGAAACCTGATGCAATCTTAATGATAGCACACTGCGATGGTTCCCTGATAAGAAGAAGAGTATCGGATGTATATACTAAAGGCCGGAACGCCATCATTCTTATAGGACCAGAAGGTGATTTCACCAAAGAAGAGATTGATTCTGCAATTAACAACGGGTTCATACCTGTTCATCTTGGAACAAGCCGTCTGAGAACAGAAACGGCAGGCATTGCTGTCTGCCATTCCATTTACTTTATGAATCAGTAAAACAGACATTATCTGGCCACAAAGTTAAATACTTCCCCGATCTCATTCTTGGATACCTTATAAAACTCGGTGTACTTGCATTTCAGACAAGTAAGGAAGGTAAATCTCCGGGTATGAAGTTGGAGCATTTTTGTCCAAAAGCTGCTGTAAGCCCACATTTCACCAATTTGGTACTCCTTGTTTCCACATTTTGGACAGGTATATTTTAATTCCTGATCCTTACTTTTGATATGATCGTGATCATTTTCAAACTTATGTTTCATAATTCCTCTGTTTTAATATTTTCTGACTTTGATTTCCATCTGCCTGCTTTTTTTAAGGCCTGATCGAGTATATACTCAATCTGACCGTTAGTGCTCCGGAATTCGTCAGAAGCCCATTTTTCCAAAGCTTTCAACTTTTCCTGGTCAATCCTGAGAACAAATGGTTTTTTCTCACTCATATTATGAATTCAAAGTTCCGGTATTTACAATAGGTGTAGCATCTTTATCGCCGCAAAGTACAACCATCAGATTGCTGACCATAGCAGCTTTCTTTTCCTCGTCGAGAGTAACAATTTTTTTGACCGATAGTTGCTCAAGAGCCATTTCAACCATCGACACTGCACCTTCAACAATTTTAAAACGGGCTGATACAACTGCTGAAGCCTGTTGTCTTCTTAGCATAGCACTTGCAATCTCTTCAGCATAGGCGATATAGTTGATCCTTGCTTCAATAACTTCAATACCGCAAATCTGAAGTCTTTCCCTGATCTCTTTCTCAAGTTCATTGTTTACCTCTTCCCCCCCGCTTCTGAGAGCAATAGCTGATTCGTGGTCCTCAAAATTATCATAAGGATATAATCCGGCCAGCTTACGAAGAGCAGCTTCACTTTGCACTAACACAAAATGCTGATAATCATCTACATCAAAAACTGCTTTATATGTTTCTGCAACTCTCCAAACAAGTACTAAACCAATTTTAATCGGGTTTCCGATTTTGTCATTTACCTTAATGGGTTCATTATTAAAGTTTCTGGCTCTAAGAGATAATCTGCGTTTGAAATATAAAGGATTGACCCAGAAAAATCCATTTTCCCTGATTGTTCCTTTATATGCACCAAATAAGACCATAACACACGAGCCATTTGGATATACCACTGTAAAACCAATAATGGTAAAGACAAAGATTAGTGTCAGAATTAAACCAATCCAGATTTTCTCATAAGCAAATCCGGTAATCGCACCACCAATAAACAAAACCGCCATAAGCAGTGCAATGTAACCCGAAATGGGTTTTACTGTAATTTCATGTTTCATAGGAGTTGATATTAGTTTAAAATGAAATAATTAAAAAAATAAGTTTATATAACATTTTTGAAACCCATTAAAATGAAGCATTACTATATGATTTCTAATCTGTTGAAAGAATGATATTTTCCTCCTCCATCATTTTCCTCAGATTTATAAGAGCTTATCTCATTCGTCCCAGGGCTGTATTTATACTTATGTTAGTTATTTTAGCAATCTCCTTAAAGCTAAAACCTGAATAATGCCTCAGTATCACAACCTCCTTCTGATCATCAGGCAGGCGGCTGACCATATTCCTGACAGCATGATGCATCTCTCTTTTAATCAAATCATCTTCAATGTTACCTTTAGCATATTTCTTTGAATTAAAAAGATCAGATTCATAATTATCGGTCGAAATGGTATTCATTTGTTCCATGGCATATGATATTTTTTTAATATCACAATGATATTATTTTAAATTGAGATGTCCAAAAAAAACACAGGAAAAATTCCTGTGTTCTCTGAGAATCTTAAACTTTTTTCCTGATACTCTTTATCAGGCTCGTTGTCAAACTTCTCCCCGGAACTACTTTTATGCTCCGCAGAAGGGCAATCACATCATGGAATTCAGTGTTTAAACCCATTGCATCTTCCATTAGATCTATGTCTTTAACCTTGATATCCCTGTATGTGATAAAAGGAGTAGAAATTAATCCCATAGGCTTCATGTTTCCAGTTTATATGAAAACGGCCCAGATATAGGTATTATTGTATTTCTTTTATTTTAAAATTCAATTCTTAAACAGATTCTCCTTTTTGTCATTGCTCTTTGCCTTAAACCGTTGAGACTTTATTCCCTAAGCCCCCGGTTCAGTTCAGTGTCAGGCTGATGTTTTTCTCAACCATTATTCTCCTCATGTTAATCAGGGCATATCTCATCCGGCCAAGAGCAGTATTTATACTTACATCGGTTATATCAGCGATTTCCTTAAAGCTTAACCCTGCATAATGTCTGAGGATTACTACTTCCCTTTGGTCATCAGGCAAATGGCTTATCATATTTCTGATATCCTTTTGAATCTGTTTTTTTATCATATCATCCTCCACATTGTCTTCAGCAAATGATTTTGAATTAAACAGATCAGATTCATAATTGTCGTTTGAAACAGTGTTCATTTGCTTGATTCTGCGGAAATGGTCAATAATAAGGTTATGAGCTATACGCATCACCCAGGAAATAAATTTTCCGTTATCGGAATATTTACCCGCTTTAACAGATTGAATCACTTTAAGGAAGGTATCCTGAAAGATATCTTCAGCAAGTGCCTGATCGCGTATATAAAGACTTATATAAGCGAAAACCTTGTTCTTATGACGGTGGATTAGCTTTTCAAAACACGACTGCTCACCTTTTATAAACCTCAGAATCAGTTCATAATCGGAAATCAATTTATTCATAACTCACTCTTTTAATTAAGTAGAGTAGAGATATTCTATAGGCAGTCTGTTTTTAGTTAGTATCTATTCGAAATACAAAGAAAGTAATTTTTTTGATTTGAAAGTATTACTTTTGGTCTTTAACAGAAATTTAACATATTTTTTAAAGGATCAGATATGGAGGGTTGTATTGAAATCAAGGGGGCAAGGGTACATAATCTGAAAAATATCTCGCTTAAAATTCCCAGAAATAAACTTGTTGTTATAACCGGAGTATCGGGTTCAGGAAAGTCATCGCTGGCTTTTGACACTATTTATGCTGAAGGACAAAGAAGATATGTTGAGAGTCTCTCGTCATATGCACGTCAGTTCCTTGGCCGGATGAATAAGCCCGAGGTTGATTTCATAAGCGGCATCCCTCCTGCTATTGCAATTGAGCAGAAAGTAAATTCACGAAATCCACGTTCCACGGTTGGAACATCTACGGAAATATATGATTATCTGAGACTTCTCTTTGCCAGAATCGGCAGGACATATTCACCTGTATCAGGGAAAGAAGTCAAGAAACACAGTGTTGACGATATAGTTGATTATCTTTCCGCTCTGCCCGAAGGAACAAAAGTGATTATTACATCTGCCGCCGAGATACCCCAAAACATAAATATATCAGAATATCTTTTATTCCTTGAAAAACAGGGATTTAACCGGATAGAATCTAACGGCGAACTCAAAAAAATTGATGAATTAGAATCCTTAAATGAATATAAACCGGGGCAGGAGATTAACATAGTCATCGACAGGCTTATTATTAATCATTCTGCCGATAGTTTCAGTCGGGCTGCCGACTCTGCTCAAACAGCGTTCCAGACCGGAAAAGGATATTGTCAGGTAGTTATTCCTGATGAAAAAGGCGTGAGAAGGGAAAGTTTCTCAAATAAATTTGAAGAGGATGGTATCCTTTTTCAGGAACCGTCGGAATATTTATTCAGCTTTAATAATCCGATAGGCGCCTGTCCGGTTTGTGAAGGATACGGTAAGATTATCGGTATAGATGAAAATCTTGTTATACCCAACCAGAATCTTTCTGTCTATGAGGATGCGATTGTTTGCTGGAAGGGCGAAACAATGAAAAAGTGGAAAGAGAGACTTGTTACCAATGCGGGATTATTCGATTTCCCGATACATAAATCGTTTTATCAGCTTACTGATGAACAGAAGGAGCTTTTATGGAAAGGAAATAAATATTTCTATGGCATCAACAGGTTTTTTCAACATCTTGAGGAAAAAAAATTTAAAATTCAATACAGAGTGCTGCTAAGTCGTTACCGGGGAAAAACAATATGTCCCGAATGTAAAGGATTGAGATTGCGTAAAGAGGCAGGGTATGTAAGGGTTGGGGGAAAAACAATCCAGGAACTGGTTTCAATACCTGTCGGAAAGTTGTATGGCGTCTTTTCAGCAATTGAGCTTAACGAAACGGATGCAAAAGTTTCTGAAAGATTGATTAAAGAGATAACCGTCCGTCTTAGGTTCCTGATTGATGTCGGCCTTTCATATCTTACACTCGACAGACTTTCTTCATCGTTATCGGGAGGTGAATCCCAGAGAATAAACCTGTCAACTTCATTAGGCAGTAATCTTGTAGGCTCGATGTACATATTGGATGAACCAAGTATTGGGCTTCATCCCCGTGACACAAACCTTCTGATCAAAGTATTGAAAGAACTCAGGGATCTGGGTAATTCAGTTCTTGTTGTGGAGCATGAGGAAGAGATTATAAGAGCTGCCGATGAAATAATCGATATGGGACCGGAAGCGGGCAGACTGGGTGGTGAGTTAGTTTACCAGGGGGGACTCGATCTGACAACAGCAAATAAGTCCCTTACTGCCAGTTATCTTAGCGGCAGGTTGGTTGTCCCTGTTCCGAAAGCCAGAAGAAAATGGAACAGTTATATTGAAATCAAAGGTGCAAGGGAGAACAACCTGAAAGGAATTGATGTAAAGTTCCCGCTTCACACCATAACAGCAGTAACAGGAGTCAGCGGATCGGGAAAATCAAGCCTGGTATCAGACATATTATATAAGGTATTGTCTGACAAAATTAACGGGACCAATTTAAAACCGGGTCAGTACAGAGATATTACAGGTGACACTGCGGGGTTGACAGGTATTGAGCTTGTTGATCAGAATCCTATAGGAAGGTCGAGCAGATCTAATCCGGTTACCTACCTTAAAGCTTATGATGAAATCCGTAAACTTTATTCAGAGCTGCAGGCTTCGGTCCAGAACAATTTTAAAGCCTCACATTTCTCATTTAATATTGAAGGCGGAAGATGTGAAGAGTGCCAGGGCGAAGGTATAATACGTGTTGAGATGCAGTTTATGGCCGACGTTGAACTGACATGCGAAAGCTGCAAAGGTATGAGGTTCAGAAGAGACATACTCGATGTGAAATATCATGGGAAAAATATTTATGATATGCTTGAGATGACCATAGATGAAGCAATTGATTTTTTTGCTGCACATCCGGGAAAGAGCGAGAAGAGGATCATAGAGAAACTGAAACCACTTTCAGACGTAGGACTTGGTTATATCAAAATGGGACAATCGTCGAGTACTCTGTCAGGCGGTGAAAGTCAGAGAGTAAAACTGGCATATTTTCTTAGCCAGGAACGGGCTAACGGGCATATACTATTTATATTTGACGAACCGACGACAGGCTTGCATTTTCATGACATCAACAAACTTCTTAAATCAATAAATGCACTTGTTGATCATGGACATTCTGTAATATTGATTGAGCACAATCAGGAGGTAATAAAGAGTTCCGATTGGGTTATTGACCTTGGGCCTGAAGGTGGTGAGGAAGGTGGCAGGGTAGTTTTTGAAGGCAAACCTGAGGATCTGGCAAAATGTAAAGAATCATTTACTGGCAGATACCTGGCACCAAAACTGGCGAAACATGTATAAAACATGTACGGACGTTGCATGCAACGTCCGTAAAATAAAATATTTTAAATATTTTATTTTTTTATTTTGAATCCGAACATTATTGCTACACAACCACTTGCCGGTGTTTCACCCGGTTTATTAAATGAGTTAACTTTAACAACAATTTTGAGCTGCTGACTGGATTGTAGCTTGAAATCCCATGTCTTGGCATAGTTGGCATCCTTATTCGAATAGAGTACATTTTTATTTGCATCTAGTACTTTGAATTCTACCTCCGGAAGTTTATCCTCTCCGCAAATTGATACCCTGTATTCCATATCGGAATAAAAAGTTTTATAGAGTTCAGCCTCTTCACCTTCAACAAGTATAGCAGCATGATAGTTTCCATCATGTGTATATGCTCCCAGTTCAGGGATGCAAACCTTTTTAGCGAATGCTTTGCACTGAGCATCAACATTAAGAGTAGTTGTAACTATAATTAATGCCAGTATCGGAATTATTCTAGATATTCTCATGGGGTTAGTTATTTACGAATGTCTTTCTTATCTCAGCAACTGTTATAGAGAGTTCTTTGAAGACTGCAGGAGTCATATCAGTTTTAATTTCTGATTTGAGAACTGTGGTATTTGATGCCTTGTCAAACTCGGGTCTTATTTTTGAAGTTGTGATTGTGATTTTATCAAAAACCACTTTAAGCTTTTTAACCTGAACTATAAGGTCATCAACTGCCGGATTTCCTTTGCTACTCTCAAGCAAATTGATAAGTATATCGATTGAAAGTTTCTGATCAATAATCCTGCCGACAAGCTTATTTCCATTAAACTCCTTCATATCAACAAGTTGAGTTGAAATGTATAATCCTTCGAACCAGCCACCTACCAGTACCATTGCTGCGATTGCAGGCTGACCATTATCCGAGAGATATGAATTAGAGTTCATGAAAGTCTCACTTACAATCTCCATGATAACTTCGCTGTTATTAATATTCTCCTCAAGTTTGTCAATCTGTGACTGCTCAATTGCCTTGAGAATACCCAGCCCGTCGGCCATCTTCTTTGCAGCATTCATATAATCGATAATTAATTGGGTCTGTTCGTATAAACTGGCAAAACTTAAATCGCACGTATAAATTCCCAGATTAAGAGCCATACTTTTATTCGTTACATAACTATTTATATTACCAACAGGATTGAGCAGAGTCTCATCAAACCTTGCTCCAGCAGATTTTATAAGCATAGCTGATTCGAGTGGCGAGGGTAGTGCATTAAATATTTTTTCTGCCTGCTTAATATCCTCTACCACAGCCGCATTATCTTTCGGTCCACTTAAAGTTACTTCCTGTTTAGGTGCTTTTGTACCTCCGGATTTACAGCCTATGAGCAGACTGGCAAACATTAAAACTACCATCAGTATTTTTGAACAGATTCCATATTTTTTATTCATGGTATAAATATTTAATTGTCAAACCTATTTCACGACTAAATTAGTACAATATTTTTATTTTTCAAAAACAGCTTTAACTAATTGATGGTAATTTTAACTTTGTTTCAAATAATATAACTATGATAAAATCAGATGAGAAGATCAAATTGTTAAATGAAATACTTAATAAAGATAATAATATTGTGATAACTGAAGCAATAGAATTGCTTCGTCAGGAAGAGCCATTTAAAGGTGCCATTGGTTTACTTACTGCATATTACGATAAAACTGATGATTTCTCAATCAGAAAAACTATTACGGGTTTCATGAATGATTTGAAAGATCAATCTGTCTGCCATGAGGTTATAGAAGAGATCCGAAAACAATGGAAATCAGATACAATAAGTATGTTAGTATCTTCATGCTGGCAATCGGGGCTCAACTATTCAGATTTTTCGATTGATCTGTCAAAAGTATTTATGGAAGGAGATTATATAACTGCAATTGAATGTCTTACAGTAATCGAGGAGTCAATTCAGAATCTGAACAAGGCGACCAGAGCTAAGATATTAAAAATGCTTAACGAGAACCAGGTTACCCAAATCAATGAAAAGAAAGAACTTACGTTGGAATTAATTGCTATTCTGGAAAGATGATTTGGTTTTCTCTGTAATTATCTTTCACCGAAAATCAAGCTCCCGATTCTTACCATCGTACTGCCTTCCTGAACAGCAAGCTCATAATCACCAGACATACCCATGGAAATTTCTTTAAAGTAAGTTTCTGATTTAAAGTAGCAGTCTTTAAGCGATTGAAAACAATTTCTCAGATATCCGAATTCCTTTTTAACTTTATTGGTGTCAGACGTAAAAGTTGCCATCCCCATAACACCACATATCCTTATGTTTTTTAAACCGGATATATCACATGATTGAAGATTCTCACATAATTCACTCATTAAAAATCCGAATTTTGTCTCTTCAATTGCTATATGAATCTGCAGAAGGCAATCGACAATCCTGTTTATTTTCAGAGCTTCCGAATTAACAGTTACAAGGAGTTTGTAAGTATCTATGGATTGTATCATAGCTATAAATGGTACAATATATTTTACCTTGTTGCTCTGAAGATGTCCGATGAGGTGCCATTCAATATCCTCAGGAAGCAGATCTTTTTTATTCAGAAGTTCCTGAACCCTGTTTTCTCCGAAATATCTCTGCCCAGTGTTATAGGCTTCGATAATATCGCCAGCCGGCTTGGTTTTCGATACTGCAACAAGCCTAACATCTGAGGGAAGCTTCAGTTTAAGATTATAAATATTTTCTTCTATTTTGGTCATTATTTAATATGCTTAAAACAAAAATAGAAAAATAGATATTGCATCTGGAGCATATGGGAATTTATTTCTCTGTTTAACTTAGTGTACCTCAGTGTACCTCTGTGTACCTCTGTGTACCTCTGTGTACCTCTGTGTAAGTTCTTATTTTTTTGTTACACAGAGAACCACAGAGAAGACACAGAGAACCACAGAGAAAAAAGAATCAGTCAAGAAGATGTATTACAAGTCCACTACGGAGTTTTGGTTCAAACCATGTTGACTTGGGAGGCATAATGTTACCTGAATCTGCTATTGTAATCAGTTGGTTCATTGATACAGGATAAAGTGCGAATGCCACTTTCATCTCACCACTGTCGACCCTCTTCTTAAGTTCATCGAGACCACGTATGCCACCGACAAAATCGATACGCTTCGACCTACGGAGATCCTGAATGTCAAGTATTGGACAGAGTATCTGATTTGTAAGTATCGTTACATCAAGGACTCCTATCGGATCGTTATCATTAAAAGTACCGTCTTTTGCAGTAAGGCTAAACCATTTCCCGTCAAGATACATTGAGAAGTTATGAAGTTTCTTTGGTTTATAAATTTTGACTCCTTTTTCCTCAATGACAAATCGGCATTCCAGTCTGGTTAATAATTCGCCGGCAGACTGCCCATTCAGGTCTTTAATAGTTCTGTTATAGTCAATGATCTGTAACTGATCAGCAGGGAATTGTACTGCCAGGAAAAAGTTATATTCTTCAGTTCCATTATGAGACGGATTATTCTCCCGCTTTTCTTTCCCTACAAGCGCTGCAGCAGCTGTTCTGTGATGACCGTCAGCAACATAGGCATGTGGAACCTTTTCAGCAAATAGCTTTTCAATCAGTTTGTTTATTTCCGGTTTCTTTATAACCCAGAAATGATGACCAAAACCATCTTTCGCTACAAAATCATATTCAGGTTTTTCCTTGCTGACAATTTTTTCAACTATATCATCAATCTCTTTAACCTGAGGATACGTAAAAAATACCGGTTCAATATTAGCATTATTTACGCGGACATGCACCATCCGGTCCTGTTCTTTATCAGTACGTGTAAGTTCATGCTTTTTGATAATACCATTTAAATAGTCATCGACAGATGCACACCCGACTATTCCGTACTGAGTCCGCCCTTTCATCGTTTGTGCATAAATATAAAAGTGAGGCGTTTCATCCTGAACCAGCCAGCCCTTTTTCTGCCACTTCCCGAAATTCTCAACTGACTTGTTATATACAAGGTCTGAATGAGTATCAATATCCGGTGTAAGGTCTATTTCAGATCTGGTTATGTGAAGAAGTGAACACTCTTTCCCTTTTGCCATTTTTCTGGCTTCATCTGTATTCATCACATCATATGGCAAACAAGACAGATCTTCTGCCAGAGCACGAGGAGGCCTTAACCCCCTGAAAGGTTTAAAAACAGCCATATATCATAACATATTAAGTACTACTTGTTTACTCTGTATTTTTCGTTCCCCGTTTTGAAATAGTCGACAATCTGGCGGGCTGCAGCAAGGCATGCATACAGATTAGCTTCCTCTGTATTCGCTCCCATTTTCATCTCAGTAAATATAAAGCGCCCTTTATACTTTTCCTCAAAAGTGGCTTTACAATCAGGTGCAACATCAGCGAGATACCTAAAATCGGGGCGTTCTTCAAATATTTTAAGAAGGGCTTCCTCGTCAATTACTTCTTTTCTTGCTGTATTAACAAGAACTGCATTCTTTGGCATTTTTTTCAACAGGTCATAACCAATTGATTTATTTGTTTTTTCATTGGATGGCATGTGCAGGGAGACATACTGGCATTTGGAATATAACTCCTCCGTTGTGTTACAGACTTTAACAAAATACTTCTTAATATCTTTTTCTACAACGAAGGGATCGAAAGTGTAAACATCCATCCCAAATCCTCTTGCTATTTCGGCAACATGTTTTCCAACATTTCCGAACGCATGAATTCCAAGTGACTTTCTTCTGAGCTCAGTTCCTGATTTTCCATTGAATCCGCCGCGAGCCAGACAAAGCATCAGAGCAAACGCCAGCTCAGCCACAGCATTTGCATTTTGACCCGGCGTATTCATAACTATTACATTGTGAGCAGTGCTTGCAGCCAGATTGATGTTTTCATAACCGGCACCTGCGCGGACAACGATTTTAAGTTTTTTTGCCGCATCAAGTACCTCTGCTGTAATAAGATCGCTTCGGACGATCAGGGCATCAACATCCACAACAGATCTGATCAGATCCGAGTTGTTTTTATAGTTTTCGAGTAATGCAAGTTCGTAGCCTGCAGCCTCGGTAACCAGTTTAATCTGGTTAACTGCAACAGGAGCAAAAGCTTTTTCTGTAGCTACTAGTACTTTCATAAAGAGGTTTATTTAAATATTAACTGATACCCGTGTATTCCCTAATATTCTTATTAACCAATATTTTGATTAATTAATTTTTTAATTCAAACTCCTTCATTGTACTGACAAGAGCTTCAATGCTTTCTTTCGGAAGAGCATTATAAGTTGAAGCACGGAACCCTCCTACTGAACGGTGACCTTCAATACCCAGCATTCCTTTTGATTTGGCAAACTCGGCAAACGGTTTTTCAAGCTCTTTAAATTCCGGTGACATCACAAAGCAGATATTCATCAGAGACCTGTCTTCAGGGTCAGCAATTGTAGGTTTGAATAATTTGTTCCTGTCAATCTCGTCATAAAGTATTTTGGCCTTTTCAATATTCTTCTTCTGAATGGCTTTCACTCCACCAAGGTTTTTGAGCCATGTTAACGTCTGTTGTGCAGCAAATACTGTAAAGACAGGAGGAGTATTGAACATTGATTCACCTTTAATATGTACCCTGTAATCAAGCATTGATGGAATCGGTCGTGATACTTTCCCCAGAACATCTTCCTTTACAATAACAAAAGCCATTCCGGCCGGTGCCAGGTTCTTTTGGGCCCCACCATAGATAAGGGAATATTTTGAAACATCAACCGGTCTGCTGAAGATATCTGATGACATATCGGCAACAAGAGGAATTTTCACATCGAGATCTTTCTTAATCTCCGTGCCATAAATAGTATTGTTAGTTGTAATATGGAAGTAATCGGCATCTGAAGGAATAATGTAATTTTTTGGAATATAGTTGAAAAGCTTTTCTTTGGAAGAGGCAACTTCAACTACCTCACCGAAAAGCTTTGCTTCTTTTAGAGCTTTGCCGGCCCACTCACCGGTATTCAAATAAGCAGCCTTTTTGTTGAGCATATTCATTGGTACCATTGCAAACTGCAAGCTTGCACCGCCTCCTAGAAACAAAACCTGGTAACCAGCGGGTATTTCGAGTAGCTCTTTGAAAAGCGCAATTGTGCCGTTTATGCAAGCTACAAATTCCTTACTGCGGTGAGAGATCTCAAGTATGGATAATCCTGTACCTGCAAAATCTTTTATTCCTTCTATAGATTTATCTATTGTATATTGTGGAAGAATTGAAGGACCGGCGTAAAAATTGTGTTTTTTCATAAAGGACTATTTATAATTAATAATGGATAATTCCGAACCCGCAATTTACAAAAATATATAATTTATTAGTTCGTCTGTAATTTAACATTAATCGGAAAAATTTAAATATCAGCAACCAACACCCCATTTTTCATAACAGGAATTTTATCGGTAAAATCAGGTGTAAGACAAAATTTAATGCAGTCATCAAGGTTTTTATCTCTCAGCCGCGTTCGCTGAGCTGCCTTCTCAATATACCCAGGCAGATCAGGGGATGCCAGCGACCATAGATCAATTGAAGCAGATGTCGAATCACAATTAGTTGTGTAACGGTTACTTCTCATGAGTATATCCGCTATTGCGCCGGCGCAAACAGTATCTTCAATATTGAACCTTTTTTTCCATCCCGCACACAGTAAAAGGACATCCTTATCCTGCTTAATGAGCCATTTTGTAAGTGCACCTATATTAAGGAACGATCCGATAACCGTCATAAAAGCCGATGATGCGAGCTTAATTATTCCTGTACCATTTGTAGTGCTGAAGACAATAGTTTTTCCACTAACTTTTTCTTTTGTAAAATTGAATGGAGAATTTCCGAAATCTGCAAAATCAAGTACAAACCCATTACGTTCCGCAGCCACCAGATAACCTTTTGACTTGTAATCTCTTGCCTCGGCCACTTCAGGAACAGGGATGATAGAAACTGCTCCGTTGGCAAAAGCTGTGCATATTGCTGATGAGGCACGCAGTATATCAATAATAACCACTATTGAATTTGTATGTCCTTCAGCTTCGTACAAAGCCGGAGAAAAACATGTTTCAAGTTTTCTTTTTGTCATATCCAACTTTATGATTTGGTCTGTTGTTATCTGCGAAAATCAGCGAGATCAGCGTGAAATAAAAAATAGTTTTCCCGCAGATTGCACAGATCGTCGCTGATCTGAATTAAACCAACATGCTTATTTATTATAAATGGGAAGATCTACAATCTTTGCTTTCAGGTCCTTATTCCGGATTCGAATATATATATCAGTCCCAGTCTTCCAGTAACCTTTATTTAGGTATGCCATTCCGATTCCCTGTTTCATCATTGGGGACATTGTTCCAGAAGTAACTTCGCCGATATGTTCCCCCTTTTTGTTTACAACATCATAATGCTGTCGGGGTATTCCTCTTTCCAACATCACAAAACCCTTCAGTTTTTTTTGTACTCCCTCCTCTTTCTGCTTCAATAACAGCGCTTTATCAATAAATTCCTTACCGTTTGTAAATTTAGTTATCCAGCCTAATCCTGCTTCGATTGGCGATGTCTGATCATTTATATCATTACCGTAAAGGCAAAAACCCATTTCGAGGCGTAACGTGTCGCGAGCGCCTAAACCTATAGGTCTGATATTAAATTCCTTACCAGCTTCAAAAACTGCTTTCCATAGCTTAGGTCCATCTTCATTCTTAACATATATTTCACATCCGCCGGCGCCGGTATAACCCGTAGTAGAGAATATCACATCTTTGATTCCTGCAAAATCCAGAACCTTAAATGTGTAATATTCCATGTTCTCTACTGAAGTTTTTGTGAGCTTCTGCATAGCTTTAAGAGCTAATGGACCCTGCACCGCAAGCTGAGCGATACCATCTGATGCATTAATAATATCTTTACCTGGTTTCAGTCCTAACCTTTCTGCATTCTGAACACACCAGTTCCAGTCTTTTTCAATATTTGCCGCATTTACTACCAGCAGGAATTTTTCAGTATTATATCTGTATACAAGAAGGTCATCAACAATTCCTCCCTTACCATTCGGAAAGCAAGAATACTGAATCTTCCCATCAAACAGTACAGATACATCGTTTGAAGTTATATATTGAAGAAATTTCAAAGAGGAAGGGCCAGTAACCCAGAATTCGCCCATATGAGAAACATCAAAAACACCGACTCCTCTCCTAACAGTAATATGTTCTTCGTTAATTCCAAAATATTCTACTGGCATATTATATCCGGCAAAAGGTACCATTTTGGCGCCAGCCTCCTGGTGGAATTTAATAAATGCTGTATTTTTCATTAAAACTTATTTTTAAACTATAAACAGGATTTAAGATCCCTTTATGGAATCAACAAAACAACTAAATACTTTCCTTAAAAAATCTGATGATTATCAGAATTCAAGGATTTTAAACTCAACTCTTCTGTTTTTAGTCCGCCCAGCGCTGGTGATATTATCAGATATTGGCTGCAAGGATCCATAACCTCTGAATTCCAACCGCGAACGATCGATACCCTTTTGAATCAGATATTCAACAACAGCCTTTGCCCTGGCCTCTGAGAGTTTAAAGTTAAGTGGTTCGCTTCCTGTTTTATCAGTATGCCCGGATATTTCAATTTTCATCTGAGCGTTCTCGTTCATAATATTTAATAAGTGTTCAAGTTCTTTATATGAACTGGCAGTAAGTATAGATTTTCCTGTTTCAAACAAGATATTATTCAATACAACTTTTTTACCTACTTTGACCTTAATCAATTCAATATTAAGGTTATAATTTTCTTTTGCCCAGTTATCAGGAACATCAATTCGTTTCATATCAGATAAGAATCCGGTGGCATGAAGATCAATCATATAAGATTTTTTTGCAGGAAGTTTCACACTGTAACTACCATCCGCATCAGAACTGGCAGTAGTTCCAATAATTTCTCCGGTTGAAATATTCTTGACATCAATTTTTGCCAGTATCGGTCCGCCTGTTTCGGAATCTTTCACTTTTCCTACAAGATAAACAGGCTGTTCTTGCGGCATAGACTGCACAGGTGGTGGCGGGGCTACTTGTTTTATTACTAAAACAGTATCCCTGATAATAACTGTATCGCGTTTAGGAGGTGGAGGTATTACAATTACCGGTTTGGGTGGCAGAATCTTTCCCTGATAAATATCAAACCCACCAAATCCACCGCTGCGATTTGAAGCAAAATAAAATATACTGTCTTTAACCGGTGAAGGATAATAAAAGATATCATCCCAGGGGGTGTTAACCGGGTAACCCAAATTTTTAACCGTGTCCCAGGCGCCGGATTTATTTTTTATACTATAAAAGATATCAAATCCGCCTATCGAGTTATGACCCCTGGAACTAAAAAAAAGTGTATCTCCGGTTCTAGAGAATCTCACAGCCTCTTCATCATAAATTGTATTTATTATTTTACCTGCATTTTGTGGTTTTGACCATTTCCGCTCGCTTATTTTTTTTATGAAATAAATGTCCTTACCACCGATATTATCTTTACCATGATCTGAAACAAAATAAATCTCGTTTCCTGACGGACTGAAAGTAAAAGATGTTTCGGATCCTCTGGTGTTAATTCCGTATGGAATCTGTCCTGGAGTTTTCCAGGCACCTTTTTTGTTTTTTGAAACCTTAATATCACCATTGTTTGTATAACCTTCATAAACATAGAGCATATCATTTGCAGAATTGATATAAAGAGGTGTCTCACAGTATTTTGTGGTCAGGTCTTTTCCGGCTAAGGTTGCCGGTACCCATGAACCATTGTTAAACCTGGAAATGAAGATGTTTTCATCGTATTTTGTGTCGGGATGACGTTTACCAGATTTCGGCAGTTCCTTTCTTGAAGCAAAATAAATTGTTTTTCCGTCAGCACTTAAGACTTCAGAATACTCGTCGGAATTAGAATTGATATTTGGTCCAATATTTTCTATAGAAATTCTCAAAGTATCTTTCGTTACGATCAAAGCAGAGCTGCATTCCTGGATACATTCCCGTGCCAATAAAATATTCTTTTTGCTTTTTTTCCCGGGTGAAGCCAGATAGGCTGTAAATTTTTCGATAGCATCAGAATATTTTCCTGCGTATTGGAGTGCTCTTCCGCAAAGCAGAAGAGCATCTTCAGCAACATCTTTCTTAAGTTCAATAGCTTTTAGAAAAAATCCTGAAGCCTCTTCTTTCTTGTCAGAAAAAAGAGCCGATACACCTGTTTTATAGTTCAACTCGGCATTTGAACTATTATATACAAGAGCCAGCAAATATTCATTATATGCATCATTATACCAGATACCCTTTTCCCCATAATAGGCATCTCCATTGGCTACATGCTTCCATGCCTCTTCGAATCCTGGCTTACCATTTTTAAAATCCTTCCGGCGTACAGACAAATCTGACTGAGCATCCAGAACCAAAGAACTCAGAAGGCATACCGTAATCATAGAGTTAAGAAAATATCGCATAGTATCCGTTTTTTATACCTATAAAAGTAGCACTTATTTCCTTTATCTAAAAAACCTTGCTTATATTAATAAGAAGGAAACAGTTCCGGGACAGACCAAAATATTATTATATTTGTTTCAAATTCTTTTCTAAGAGCGTTAATATTTTATCTCACTAATTATTATGGATGACAAATTCATAAACATGGAGTATCTTGATTCCGTATCAGGAGGAGAATCAGGCATTGTTGAGGAAATAGCTGCCATATTTAAGGAACAGTCGGTTGAAATTTACAATGAGATGAAATCCCATCTGGCATCAAAGAATTATACCTCTCTCGGATTGCTGGCGCATAAAGCGAAATCGTCAGTTGCCATTATCGGAATGACCAGTTTGGCAGAGATGCTAAAAACATTTGAGCTCCAGGCCAGGGAAGGAAAAGAACCTCAGTTATATGAACACTATTTAGAAAGATTTAAGAGTGAAACAGAAGGAGCTATCCTGGAGCTTGACAGTATAATCAGAAACAGGTTAAACAAGAAATGAATGATCAATATTGAAAAAAAGGATAAAATAGATATTATATCCTTCTCTGTCAATAAGATCAACGCTCTGATCATTGATGAAATCAGAGAAGGGATCCTTAAAGTATTTGATAATTCAAATTCAAGAGTAATAATTGATCTCAAAGGCGTGGAGTATATTGACAGCTCAGGCTTTGGCTGTTTACTGTCAGTTTTGAAAACTGCAAGGAACAGTTACAGTGTGCTGAAAATTGCTAATCCGGAACCCAGAGTCACTGAGTTATTTGAAACACTTCACCTTGAGACTGTTTTTCAGATATACCAGGATATTGAGACCTGTTTAAGGTCGTTTAAATAAATCTTAATTTATTTCCCTTCTTTTCTGAAAGAAAGATGATCATCTTTTACAAAAACCATAATAGTTTCATCTTTTAAAACTTTGCCACCTATAATTTCTTTAGACAATTCATTTATTATCGCCTTTTGAATAAGCCTTTTCACCGGTCTTGCTCCTAATTGCGGATCATAGCCTTTCTCAGTAAGCCAATCAAGGGCATCCTCTTTTACAACAAGTTTGAGGTTATATCCGGCGAGCATATGTTCTATATTGCCGAGCTGAATCTTCACTATCTCTTTTATCTGATCTTTATTTAAAGGTTTGAACATAACAATTTCATCAACTCTATTAAGGAATTCCGGTTTCAGGGTTCGTCTTAACAATGAAAATATATCTTTTCTGAGAAGTTCCTCTTCCTTTTCAGGCATTTTATTATCCCATTTGTCCATTTGGTCTCTTATAATCTCCGATCCAAGGTTAGATGTCATAATAATGATGACATTCCTGAAATTCACAGTCCGTCCCTTATTGTCTGTAAGCCTACCTTCATCAAGAACCTGAAGAAGAAGATTAAACAGGTCGGGATGTGCTTTTTCAATTTCGTCGAGAAGAACAACAGAATATGGTTTATGACGTACTGCCTCAGTGAGCTGTCCCCCTTCATCATAACCGATATATCCCGGAGGCGCACCAATAAGTCTTGATACCGAATGTCTCTCCTGGTATTCTGACATGTCGATACGCGTTAACAGATTCTCATCATTAAAGAGAAAACCTGCAAGAGCCCTTGCCAGCTCAGTTTTTCCAACACCTGTGGTACCGAGGAAAATAAATGAACCCAGTGGTTTTTTCTGGTCCTGTAAACCGGCTCGTGATCGTCTGACAGCATCAGCGACTGCAGTAATAGCTTCATCCTGTCCAACTACCCTTTTGTGTAATTCAGCCTCAAGCTTCAATAGCTTATCTTTTTCGCTTTCCAGCATCCTCGATACAGGGATCCCGGTCCATTTAGAGACAATGGCAGCAATATCTTCCGACCGCACTTCTTCCTGAATCAGAGAACCTTTAGTTCTTTTCTTTTCGACAAGCTCCTTAAGTTCCGATATTTCCTTCTCGAGTTCGACTATTTTTCCATATCGTATCTCAGCTACTCTTCCATAGTCGCCACTTCTTTCGGCCTGTTCAGCTTCAAAGCGAAGAGATTCTACAGCCTCCTTTTTAGCCTGTACCTTCTCAATCATCTCTTTTTCAGACTTCCAGCCGGCTTTCAATTCATCCCTTTTGGATTGAGTATCTGCAAGTTCACGAGATATTTTTTCTGCTTTTACATTATCCCCATCTCTTCTTACTGCTTCCTTTTCAATTTCAAGTCGTGTTATTGTTCTTTCAGCTTCATCTATCTCTTCCGGTACTGAATTCATTTCAAGTCTCAACTTTGATGCTGCTTCGTCGATAAGGTCGATTGCTTTATCGGGTAAAAATCTGTCAGTTATATACCTTGTGGAAAGGTCTACAGCTGCAATGATCGCTTCGTCTCTGATAATAACTTTATGATGTGTTTCGTATTTTTCACGAATACCTCTCAGTATTGATATGGAATCCGCCCTATCGGGTTCATCAACCATTACGACCTGGAATCGTCTCTCAAGAGCTTTATCTTTTTCAAAATATTTCTGATATTCACTTAATGTTGTTGCTCCAATCGCCCTCAGCTCACCTCTTGCAAGAGCCGGCTTAAGGATATTTGCTGCATCCATTGCCCCTTCCGACTTCCCAGCTCCTACTAGGGTATGAATCTCATCAATGAAGAGTACTATCTCCCCGTTCGATCCTATAACTTCGTTCACAACCGATTTTAATCTCTCTTCAAACTCCCCTTTATATTTTGCTCCTGCAATAAGGGCTCCCATATCTAGTGAATAAATAATTTTCGACTTGATATCTTCCGGGACATCTCCTCTTATTATCCTGTGAGCCAGACCTTCGGCGATAGCTGTTTTACCTACACCGGGCTCACCTATCAGCAGCGGGTTATTTTTTGTCCGGCGTGTCAGTATCTGTAATATTCTCCGTATTTCTTCATCTCTTCCTATAACCGGATCAAGTTTTCCTGACCGTGCTCTCTCATTAAGATTGATTGCGAACCTGTTCAGCGAATTAAAAGTATCTTCTGAAGTCTGGCTTTCGACAGTTGCTCCCTTTCTAAGTTCGCTGACAGCGGCTATCAACTCTTTCATTGTTACTCCATGATCCTTAAGAATGTGAGCTGTCCTATCATCCGTATCAAGGATTCCCATAAGCAAATGCTCTGAAGAAACGAACTTGTCTTTCATACGCGAAGCATGGTCATTTGCCTTCCTGAATGCTTCTGAAACCGTGGAAGATACATATGAGTCTGCTCCGCTTATTTTTGGATATGAATCTACAAGTCTTTCTATTTCTTTAGTCAGAGAGACAGTATTGACACCCATTTTCCCGAATATAAAATCTGTCATGCTCTCTGCTTCGCTCATAAGACCCATGAGGATATGGGCACATTCAACAGCCTGCTGGCCTTTTGCTTGAGCAATATCGAAAGCTTTCTGAACTGATTCCTGTGCCTTTAAAGTGAAATTGTTTAAATTCATAGAATTATATTTGAATAACTGTATGCAAAATTGCTGCCATCTACTTATAACCTGAGTTTATTGTCGTTTTGGCATCTTAGGATCAGCAGATTGTGTCAATCTGGCAATGATTTTTGTCCAAACCCATCACCTTCTAGTTTCACCCCCTTTTCATTCCCCCCAAGGGGGGAAAAATACTCTGTTCTTTAGAAGAATTCAAATTAGCGTAAGTGAATTTTCTCCCCCGCCGGGGGAGATACCATCCGCTAGCTGGCGGATGGCAGAGGGGTTCTGAGGTAGAAACCTTGGTGTTGGGATTAATTGATTTAGCACTATATTTGACCAAAATTCTGAATTATGAGCAAAGTATTATGGAAACCTGGAACGATGATCTATCCGTTACCTGCAGTAATGGTTAGCTGCGGATCGATTCCTGAAGAGTATAATATAATTACAGTTTCATGGACAGGTACTATTTGTACTGATCCGGCAATGTGTTATATATCTGTGAGACCTGGTCGTCATTCATATAATATTATAAGAAAGAATGGTGAATACGTAATAAACCTGACAACGAAATCACTCGCATTTGCAACCGATTGGTGTGGAGTTAAATCGGGAAAAGATCATAAAAAATTCTCTGAAATGGGGCTGACCCCTGTTCCGGCCTCTAAAATAAAAGCACCACTTATTAAAGAATCGCCTGTAAATATTGAATGTATTGTTAAGGAGATAAAAGAACTTGGATCGCACCACATGTTTATATCAGAAGTTGTTGCTGTTAACGCTGATGAAAAATATTTTGATGAAAAAACAGGTCTCTTCAAGCTGAATGATGCCGAACCTATCTGCTATTCACACGGGAAGTATTATGAAACAGGCAAATTAATCGGCAAATTTGGTTATTCGGTAGAAAAGAAAAATAAGAAGAAATAGGGGTTATTAGATTTTCTCTGTGGCCCTCTGTGGCCCTCTGTGGATCCTCTGTAACGCTCAGTGTAACAGGGAAATAAGAACTTACACAGAGATGCACAGAGAAACACAGAGTTACACAGAGCGCCTAATTTCTGAGATCTCCACCTCTGGTGCCAGTACCATCTTTGCATAATACCCTTGCTACCAAAGATTAATCTGAAAAACATTAATTAGGATTCTTTGTCCCGAATAAGTAATTTCATATCTTCAAAGCGGGAATTATAAAAGTGATTTATTATGAGTGAGAAGATCCTGGAAACCCTGATGCAACTGTTTGCAATTATTGCAAAACCTCAGAGCAACGATAAAGAAAGAAGAGGCGTTGTTGAGGTTTTTCTAAAACGCATGCTCAACCAGGAATTGGTGAAGAAATATCTCACCACATATGATGAAAAGTTCGAAGAAGCCAGGAAAAAGCTTGAAAAGAGTAGTACTGCAAGACGTGAAGGAGCCATCGCTATCAGGATCAGGAAGCTTTGTAAAGAGATCAACGAACATGGTCAGCTCGATCAGGAACAGAGAATTGTAGTAGTTATGCAAGTACTTGAATTCTGTAAATCGGGTGGACAGGAGGTAAGTAATCTTGAGATGGGTTTTATCAGTACACTTGCAGAAGGGTTGAATATAACGTTGGAGGAATATAATCTCATTGAAAGTTTTGTGTTGAATTCATTTTCTAATATCCCTGCAACGCCTGATCTTTTAGTAATCAATGGGATTAAGAATTTCGAACATAAAGAACCAAAACATGCCTATAAAGATTTGCTGAAAGGGAATATCTGGATACTTTATATACCGTCTGTTAATAAGTACTTTGTAAGGTTTAAAGGTTCCGGTGAACTTTCGATGAACGGACAGTTGCTCCAGGAAGATAAAGCTTATCCTTTCAGTCAGGGTTCATCTATCAAAGGGTATAAAATAACTCCTATTTATTACTGGGATGTTACAATGCAGTTCCTGAAAGAGGAATTCAAAGCGTCAAGAGTAGTATATGAAGTAAATAACCTTGAATACCGGTTCAAAAGCGGCGCAGTAGGGATTCATCATATGAGCTTCAGGGAAGAATCCGGAAGAATGGTTGGAATAATGGGTGCGAGCGGAGCCGGGAAATCGACTCTGCTTGGTGTTTTAAATGGGATATCCGATCCATATGACGGTGAAGTGCTCATAAGTGGAATAAGCATACATAAGGATAAGGAAAAAATCAAGGGTCTTATCGGATATGTTTCACAGGATGACCTGCTCATTGAAGAACTCACTGTTTTTGAAAATCTTTATTACAATGCCAAGTTATGCTTTGATAACCTGACTGAAGAAGAAATAATCCTCAGAGTGGATAGTGTTCTGAAAAATCTCGGACTTTATGAAATAAGGAATATCCAGGTTGGCAGTCCGTTGAATAAGAAAATTAGCGGGGGACAGAGAAAGAGGCTCAACATATCACTGGAGCTTATCCGGGAACCGGCAATTATGTTTCTCGATGAACCGACATCCGGTCTATCATCCCGTGACTCTGAAAATATTCTTGATCTTTTGAAGGAACTCGCCCGAAAAGGCAAGCTTTTATTTATAGTCATCCATCAACCATCGTCTGAGATATTTAAGATGTTTGATAAGCTTATAATCCTCGATACCGGCGGATATCTTATATATAATGGTAACCCTGTTGATTCAATTGAGTATTTCAAAAGAAAAATTGAACAGGCAAATTACAATGAGAGTGAATGTTATGTGTGCGGAAATGTTAATCCTGAACAGATTTTCAATATTGTAGAGACTAAAGTATTCACTGAGAGCGGGCAACCTACTGAAACACGCAGAATTTCACCGGAAGACTGGAGTAACCTTTATAAAGAAGAAAAGAAGGAGGATAAAAGGGAACCTGGCGGGTCAATACCAGAAATAAACTTCAAGACGCCAAATAAATTTAAACAGTTTATAGTCTTTACAAAACGAGATATCCTTTCCAAGATTGCTGATACACAATATCTTCTTATTACTCTTCTGGAGGCGCCAATACTTGCATTTTTCCTTGCTTTTCTCATCAGGTATTTTGATGAAAGCATCAAAAATCCACATTATACACTCTATGATAACAGCAACCTGCCGATATATATTTTCATGTCGGTAATAGTAGCTATTTTCATGGGGTTGACAGTAAGTGCCGAAGAGATAATAAAGGATAGGAAAATCCTTAAACGGGAGGCTTTCCTTAATCTAAGCTGGAATAGCTACCTGATGTCTAAAGTATTCGTACAGTTTGCAATATCAGCAATCCAGGCGTTCACGTTTGTGCTGATTGGTAACGGGATTACAGAGATCAAGGGGATGATGTTTGAGTACTGGCTGGTCCTGTTTTCCTGTTGGGCCGGTGCAAATATGCTTGGGCTGGTAATATCCGACAGCTTTAAGGCAGTAGTAACGATTTATATATTAATTCCTTTCCTTGTAATACCTCAGATCATTTTAAGCGGGGTTATGGTCAAGTTTGAGAAGCTGAATCCGAATATTTCCTCACCCGTTTCAATTCCTATATACGGCGAGTTCATTACTGCCCGATGGGGTTATGAAGCCCTGGCTGTCAAACAGTTCATGAATAATAATTATGAAAAGCCGTTTTATCCTTTTGAAAAGGAGATGAGTAAGGCAACATTCAAGAAGGATTATTGGAATGTTGAGATAAAGGGCGCTCTTGATAATATTATCAACAATCTGGATAAAGGTGTAAAAGATAAAGAATTCAGAGATAACCTCCTGCTGGTATCAAATGAGATAAAGAAACAACTTGTGTTGACTCCTGATATCAAATTTGAATACACTGATCAGATCACAACTGATAAGATTACTCCTGAAATAGCCAATGCTGCAATAGCTTATGTTGAATCAATCAGAAAACTGTATGTTAATCTTTATAATGATGCCAGTAACCGGAAAGAAGCTTTGAAATCGAGGCTTGCCGGAGAAAACCTGCAAAAATTTCTAAAGCTCAGGGATAGCTACTTTAATAAATCGCTTGAGGAGTTTGTGAAGGACAAGAATGAGACTACCAAGACTATTATTTACAAGGGTGAATTGGTTCAGAAACTCGATCCTATCTTCATGGATTCCAAATACAAGCTGATAAGAGCACATTTTTATGCACCTGAAAAGCAGGTTTTCGGAATGAAAGTCGACACTTATGTAGTAAATGTTATCGTTCTATGGGTTATGACATTCTTTCTTTATCTGGCTCTATATTTCAGATTGCTTAAAAAACTTCTCGATTCAGGTGAGGATATTTTTGGGAAGAAGCTGAAAAATTCCGATTAGATCTGTTGGTTATAAAAAATAATAGGCTGCCTCTGAAGAGACAGCCTATTTAAATTTTTGGAACAATCAATCTTTATCTGAATAACTTCGAAAATTAACTATTCAACAATCTCAATCATTTTAAATGGTACACGGATTATGGATTCATAATCTTCTCCTGCCTCAAGCATATCCTCATCGTCTTCCTCGTAGTACCAGTTCACTTCAACCTCATTCTTGGCTTTATGTATAGCCTCGAGTTTTTTGAATACATCAAGGATACACTTAGAAGAACTTGTATTAAAGTATTCAAGACGGATATTTACTGTAGTTTTAGTAAGTGGAGACTCTTTATATGTATCGAGCCAGTCTACCAAAGGCTTATAGAATTCTACTGAGTTTTCTGGAATTGAACGTCCTTTTATTTCAAAGACACCTTCTGTTGAATCAAATTTAACTGTAGGAGTTTTAGCGGTTCCTTCGATAATGATCGCTTCCATATTTATCAGATTTAAAAGTTGTTTTACCTTTATTCGTTCACTAAAATATCAAGATAGAAAAATGAATAATGACTGTTATATGCTTTAAAAGTGTATTCCAGCTTATTGCCTGTTTTTCTTGCTATATCAACAAGACCGAGCCCCCCTCCTCCTTTAGCCGAAATTCTCTGATGGTTCAGAATAAACTTATAAAGTTCCTTTATCTCTTCATGACTCGACCTGTTAATCCTCTTTATTTTCTCTTCAAGCTTCTCAATGTTCTCAACATGTACAAAGTTTCCGGTAACTATTCTATACCCGTCTCTCACCTTCTTCACAACCAGCAGACCAAACCTTTCACATGTCTGATCCTCAAAGTCATCGGGTACCTTGTCAACATGATGGTATAGATTCTGAAGACTTTCAACCAGAACATTATAGACCTTTTTCCTGAGTTTCGACTGTTCTTTAACCTCAACCATCTTATCCTCAACTGTGTCAAGAACATGATTTATGACATCCGAATCAACATTACCTTTGTAGTAAAGGATTGTATTCCCGGTCGATAGGTCTGAAAAATAATTCTCTATATTAAAGCTCATTTAAGCTTCATTTTAGATATGCTCAAGTTTTTCCAATAACAAATATAATAAAAATATAAAGTTACCAAATTAAACTTGCCCTCTTTACGGTTTTTTTAAAAATGGCAACTTTTTTGATAAATGTGACTTTTTAATGTGATCAATATCAATTATAAGGTGATATCAGGACTTCTGCAGCTTCTTTGTTCCCGCATACATCTCATATTTAAGAAGGATGCATTCTAAAGCTCCGTTAAACAGAGTATGCTTTTCTTTAGGTTTCAAACCAACGTGCCTGAGTGATTCTTTGTTTGAAGTTATCAGCCAGGCTATGTTGCCGGGGAAGTTGTGCTTAAGGGTTGTTCCGATCATCCCGTACAGCAGGTCAATTTCTTCAGGTTGAATTCTTTGCCCATATGGAGGATTGAGAAACACATTTCCATTATCATCAACAGATTTAAGATCTTTAAAATCAGATTTATCAAGAGTTATTACATCACTTAATCCTGCTCTGGTAACATTAGCTTTAGCAAATTTTAATGTTTCTTCCGAAATGTCACTTCCAAATATTTTTACAGGAGAAGGTCCGGATTGACTGTTACACTCAAGTTTAATCTTTTCGAACAGATCTTCATCAAAATCTTTCCATCTCTGAAATCCAAAGAATTGACGAAATTTTCCGGGAGGAATCTTTGATGCAATCAACCCTGCCTCAATTGGTATAGTACCGGATCCACACATTGGATCCGTAAGAGTCGAAGATACATTCCAACCCGATAATAATATTATACCGGCAGCAAGAACTTCATTAAGCGGAGCCACTGACTGTTCTTGTCTGTACCCACGTTTATACAAAGGTACAACCGAAGAGTCAAGCGATATGGTCACAGCATCATTGCTGATATGAAGATTAATCAGTATCCGGGGATTGGCGGTATCAACTGAAGGACGCCTGCCTGTCTTTCTCCTGAAATAATCTGCAATTGCATCTTTAATTATAAGACCAGCGTATCCAGTATGTCCAAAATGCGGAGAGTTAATTACCGGTACAATGGAAAAAGTATCATCAGTATCCATAAACCTGTCCCATTCTATCTTCGATCCCCCCTTATATAGATCATCTTTTGACCTGATTCTAAAATCAGCTATGGGCATCAGAACCGACAATGCAGTTCTTGCAGAGTAATTTACCCTGTACAGAAGACTCTTATCCCCTTCAAACAAAACCGCACGATTGGCAGTTTGTACATTTCCGGCTCCCAGACCAATAAGCTCTTCTGCAAGAACTTTTTCGAGTCCATAAAGAGTCTTTGCAACAAATTTCATCAGGAATCTTTTAACCTCTGACTATTTAATACCAAGTATTGAATTATAACTCTGCTTATCAGAAATAACTTTGAGAGCTTTATCAATCACTTTGTCGTTCTCATTCACAATCTGGAAAAGCTCGTTTGTCTGCCACATATTGCCTGCGACATATCCCTTCATTATTAACAGGATTTCATCTTTCGATTTGTTGAATTGTTCTTCGTTGAATTTGACTCCTTCAGATTCTCCTTTAGCGATTAATGTTTTAATATCATCAGGAGTGAATTTAAATTTTGCTTTAAAGTCATCAAATGATTTGTACTGTGAATTTAGCATTGTCCGGTTCTTATCATAAAACTCGAGCGTAAAGGTATTCGGGACATTTTTTGCGAAAAGTTTATTAAAGTATGCAGAATTGTATGAAGTATCAGCAGACACAAAGACATCCGGCATTATTCCACCACCTCCATATACAATCCGTTGGTTGACCAATGTTTTATACTTCAATGAATCGGGTAAACGGATGCTGTCAGCCGACATCAGTTCGCCGTCGGTAAATCTTTTATAGAAGTTTTCCATATATTTTTCATAGCCATCTTTGTACGGCCTCTGTATCGATCTGCCTGTAGGTGTGTAATAACGGGCAATAGTGAGTCTTATCATAGAACCATCTGTAAGGTAAAATCCATTCTGAACCAGCCCTTTTCCGAAAGTCCGTCTGCCCATAATAATTCCACGGTCCCAATCCTGTATAGCTCCGGAGAAAATCTCACTGGCTGATGCCGATCCCTCATCGGTAAGAACGACAATTCTCGATGAAGAGAGACTGCCATTCCCTGATGATTTAGTATCCTGTCTTGGAGTTTTTCTTCCTACCAGGTAAACCAGAAGTTTCTGATCGGAGAAAAACTTGTCAGCCAATTGTGTTGCTGCAAGCATATAGCCTCCACCATTTCCTCTTAAATCAAGAACAAGGTTTTTCATGCTGTTCTTTTTAAGGTTTGTAACAGCATCTGAAAACTCTTTTTCAGTTGTTGCGGCAAATTTATTAAGCTTAATATACCCGGTTTCTTTATCGAGCATATATGAAGCATCGACACTAAAAATCGGGATCTTATCGCGAATAATTGTAAAATCGATAATATCTTTTGCTCCTCTTCTGTAAACAGTTATGTTTACTTTTGTTCCTTTCGGACCCATTAACCTGCTGCGGACACCTGTTGTGGTTATATTTATTCCTGTTACCTTTTCCTGGTCAATTGTCAGTATTCTGTCTCCTGCCCTGATACCTATTTTTTCTGAGGGACCTCCACTGATGGGTTCAACGATTATAATTGAATCACGCAAAAGATTAAACTGTACCCCGATTCCTTCAAAATTGCCATTTAGAGGTTCATTCATCTCTTTGACATCTTTTGCAGAAATATATGTCGAATGAGGGTCAAGGTTTTTCAGAACCTCAATTATTGCTTTTTCAGTGAGCATATCAAGATTAACTGAATCAACATAAAAGGCATCAATCAGGCTCAAAGTTCTTCCGAATTTAAAAGTCCCGTCATTTAATACCTGCGATGAAACTGATACTGTAAACAGAAATAGTGAAAATGCTAAAACTGCTCCGTTTAATATTTTTCTCTTCATATTTTGATTTTCAATTCTATATTTAAGTTCAACAATTTAAATGCCCTAAAGTTCCAGATTATTTCATGGGTACAAGGTATGCGGTGCGCGGTACGCGGAGTGCTGTCATTCCCATTCAATAGTGGAGGGTGGTTTTGAGCTGATATCATAAACAACCCTGTTAATTCCTTTGACCTTATTTATTATTTCATTCGATATTTGTCCAAGAAAATCATATGGCAGACGCGACCAGTCGGCTGTCATTCCGTCGGTTGAACTAACTGCTCTCAATACCACAGCGTTTTCATAAGTACGTTCATCGCCCATTACTCCGACCGACTGAACGGGCAGAAGAATCACACCGGCCTGCCAGACAGAATCGTACAACCCGTTTTTTTTGAGACCCTCAATAAAAATATCATCAGCTTCCTTGAGTATTTGAAGTTTTTCCCGTGTCATTTTCCCAAGCAATCTTATAGCTAATCCCGGACCGGGGAACGGGTGTCTTTTAATTATAAAATCGGGGAGCCCGAGAGCATGACCAACTCTTCTTACTTCATCTTTAAAAAGAAGACGGAGAGGTTCCACTACCGCCAGATGCATCTGTTCAGGCAGGCCTCCGACATTATGATGTGATTTAATTGTTGCAGAAGGTCCATTAACTGAAACAGATTCAATTACATCGGGGTATATTGTTCCCTGCGCGAGCCATTTGACATCTTTAACCTTTTTTGCCTCAGTGTCAAAAACTTCAATAAATACATGCCCGATTATCTTTCGTTTTGTCTCCGGATCACTTACTCCTTCAAGCTGATCGAGGAATCTGTCGGACGCATCAACACCGACTACATTAAGTCCGAGTCCAAGATAAGATTCAAGCACTTTTTCAAATTCATTTTTCCTCAGTAATCCATTATCAACGAAAATGCAGGTAAGCTTTTTGCCTATTGCTTTGTGAAGCAGGAACGCGGCAACAGAAGAGTCAACGCCACCTGATAGACCAAGGATTACCTTGTCGTCACCTAATTTTTCTTTCAATTTTTCCACAGTAGAACCGACAAATGAATCAGGTGTCCAGTTTTGAGAACACCGGCAGATGCCGACTACAAAGTTTTTAAGTATCTGAGTTCCATCCGTAGTATGATAAACTTCAGGGTGGAACTGTATTCCCCATGTGTTTTCACCAATTATATGATATGCACCTGCTTCCACATCGGCAGTCGATCCTGTAATCTCATATCCTGAAGGGATAGTTGTTATAGTGTCGGCATGCGACATCCATACCTGTGATCCGGGTTTTATATCTTTGAAGAGAGGATCATTAGTGTTTACTGAAACAAGATTTGCCCTGCCATATTCCCTTATTCCTGAAGGTTTCACTACTCCTCCGTAATTCTGAACCAGATATTGTGCACCATAACAGACGCCAAGAAGGGGTATCATTCCCTTTATCAGTGAAAGGTCGGGAAATGGAGCATTTTTATCACGTACAGAAGATGGACTGCCTGATAATATAACTCCTTTAACATTATTATCAGGGACAGGAAAGTGGTCGAAAGGATATATCTCACAATAGACATTAATTTCACGTATCCTTCTGGCTATCAGTTGTGTATACTGAGATCCGAAATCGAGTATTAAAATTTTTTCCAGCAAAACTTTATAATTTTATAAAATAAATGTGATTATTTTATACTTCTCTTATTTTCTTACCCCCTTTCCTGTTTCCCCCAAGGGGGAAATGACCTACGCGGCAGTCTGGCACCTTCGATAAACTTGCCCACCGGGCAAGTTCTTTACGCTCGGTCCCCTTCCCCTGTGGGGGAAGGTTGGGAAAGGGGTAAAAAGGATAAAAAAAGACAAACAATTCTTTTTTATTGGTCACAAAGATAGAAATCTTTTACTAAGGATCAGTAATATTCCCCACCTCATAAGTCTTGCCATCTATAGCCGGATAAGTTTTAGGGAATAATGTTCTTGCCTCATCAACAAGAGGCGAAATATCTTTGTACCGGGCTGAGAAGTGGCCTATAATAAGAGAACCCACGCCAGCATTTAAGGCAGTCTTAGCAGCATCAAGAGTTGTCGAGTGACCAGTAATTGCTGCAAGATCCTCCTTCCCTTTATCGAAGGTAGCTTCATGGTACAAAAGACTCACTCCCATAACAAAAGAAGCCAGACGTCTGAAATATTTTGTATCGCTGCAATATGCATAGGACAGCGGTTCACGGGGAGGGAGTGTAATATCCTCATTTTTTATTATGCTACCATCGGGTGTAATAAAATCCTCTCCTTTTTTGATTGCGGGCAGTCTGACCTGAGGAATTTGATATTTATCAATCTTTTCTTTTATTAAATTTCTTTCTGATTTTTTTTCCCTGAAGAGGAATCCATAAGATGGAATTCTGTGCTGAAGGGGAAAGGATGTCACAGTAAGATATTTATCATCAAGTATTTTAATGGGGTCTTTACCTGATAGTGGAATAAAATCAATTTCAAAACTCAGATTAATATCAAAATCGCTGAGATGTGATTTAAACATTTTATCATAGTTTTCAGGAGCATAAAGATGAATCGGGTTTGTCCTTCCCATCAAACTGAAGGTTGACAAAAGTCCGTAAAGACCGAAGACATGATCGCCATGAAGATGGCTAATGAAGATATGGTTTATTTTTGCGAACCTGATCCTGGTTTTCCTGAGTTGCATCTGGGTACCTTCACCACAGTCTATTAAAAATAACCGCTCATGGGCATTGAGCACATGAGCGGAGGGATACCTTCCTGACGTCGGCAATGCAGAACTACTACCAAGTATGGTCAGTTTCATAGCATTCTGCAAAGCTATTTTATTTATGATATCATTTTTTCAGCATCATCAACCGTTCCTGTTATTGTAAGTACGGTGTCGAGCTGAGAAATAGTGATAAGTCGTTCAACTGCTTCATTTAGCCCACAGAGAACGAATGTACCACCTGCATTTTTACATAACCTGTTGGCTACTAATATTGCACTTAAACCAGACGAGTCGCAATACTGACATTTTGCAAGATCGAGGATGATATTCTTTTCACCCTTTCCTGAGACCAGCACAAGTTCCGACTTAAGCGCCGGAGCGATGTGCGTATCAAGCTTTTCCGATTGTATCTGAATAACAGTGCTGTTATTCCGGCTCTCAATATTAAAATCCATAGTATTAAAATTTGATAGCCTAAATTTAATTAATTTTTCGATTTCTTGGAAGCTTTATTCTCTTTTTCTTCCA
>Ga0182027_10001283_pt1 | contig 42198 bp, 33 predicted proteins | sample 712E1DmetaG_FD_121300 | JGI IMG/M metagenome (GOLD analysis project Ga0182027, IMG submission 121300) | Permafrost microbial communities from Stordalen Mire, Sweden - 712E1D metaG (Illumina Assembly) | ecosystem: Environmental > Terrestrial > Soil > Wetlands > Permafrost | place: Sweden...
CTCCCCCAAATTCCGTGCCGCAGCGCAGGTCCGGCATTTGGGGAGGGCAGGGTAGGGCTAGGGGTAGGTATTTTCAAAATAACTACTCTTGTGAGCATACTCCCCTTCCTTCTTAGGGAAGGGGTCGGGGGTTAGGTCTGGGTTAGGTCTCATTGAGGCGAAGAATTCTACGATCACAAACCGGCTTTCAAAAGACCTACCCTTATGGGGGAGGTTGGGAGAGGGGCTCTGCGTAACATCAGTAAATTAGGCAAAATTCATGATAGAGGATCATCAAATTAACAATAGGTTGGATCAATCCCCTAAAATAGCTTTTTACATCGGTTCTTTAAATTCGGGAGGCTCGGAGCGGCACGTTCTTCGATTACTGGAAGGTTTGCCGAATTTTGGCTATCGGGTTGCTTTAATTGTTAATTCCAAATCGGGGCCTTTGTTGGAGCAAGTGACCAGTTTGGGGGCGGAACTGGTCGAATTTCCGATTTCTCCAAAACCCGGAGGAAGATTGGATTTTATTCTTAATACATCCAGATATCTTCGGGATAATCATTTTGATATTGTGCAAGGTTTTAACGATATCACAATTCTTTATCTGGGCCTGGCAGCAAAATTTGCCGGGATGCCGGTCTTGCTCTTTGCTTTACGGAACACCCATATCTTTATTAGCGCATCATTCAAGACCAGGATTATTGGCTGGGTGTGTAGAAATCTGGTCAGTGGTGTGATTGTTAATTCTCATAAAACTGCCCGGCAGATGAGTAAGGAATTTAGAATGCCGGAGGCAGGCATTCGGGTCATCCATAACGGCGTACAATACGTAAAGGATCGTCAATCAGGTGATGCTGTTCACATGCGAAAGAAATTAGGAATCTGTTTCACCAGAAAAACTGTTGGGATTGTTGCCAGGCTGGATCCTGTTAAAAGGGTGGATACCTTGATAAAAACAGCCGTTCTTTTATCTGACCTATCCATGCAATTTTTAATTGTGGGAGATGGTCAGGAACGCGCCAACCTGGAATCACAAATAGAGGCAGCCGGCCAGGTGGACCGATTCGTTTTTGTAGGGAATCAAAAAGATCCTATTCAATGGATTTCTGCATTCGATATCGGGATCTTGTGCTCCGAAAGCGAGGGATTTCCACAAGCGATTTTGGAATATATGGCAGTTGGCCTGCCGGTGGTGGCGCCTGCCGTAGGCGGAATTTCGGAATTAGTGATTGAAGGAGAAACCGGTTTTCTGGTTCAGCCCAACGATCTGGCCGCTCTTGCCGCGGCTATCCGCCGTTTGATCAATGATCCGGAATTGGGTCGACAAATGGGGAAAGCGGGTCAAAAAAGGGCGCGGGTTTGCTTTTCACGGGAGAAAGAGATCCTGGCTCACGCAACAGAGTATCGATCCCTGTTGAATAAAAAATCCCACGAATTTCGAGCATTTCAATGACAGCCAAGCCGGCGATTAATGCAAGCAGAAGTAATGGATCAAACCAGGGAGACGATAAGTTGAATTATCGAACTGATGTCGGCGTTTTTCAGGATAGAGAAGTCATCCGCTATCCAGATAAAGCGCCTTTTTCTCCGGCGATTTTATACCCGGAGTATCCATTTCCCACGAATACTCGCGCTCTTAATTTGGCGGACGGACAAGTTTATCATCTGGTTCGCCGGTTATTTGTCTTAATGAAGTTGGATTATGAACATTGTGAAACTCCTGTGTGGAATCCTCTGGGACATTTGATCCAGTCTGGGGACACAGTATTAATCAAGCCTAACTTGGTGAGGGATTACCATGGGGCCGGCGGGGATGTATTCAGCGTAATTACTCACGGATCGATTATCCGGGCAGTAATGGATTATGTCTGGATCGCCTTGGGCGGGCAGGGTACTATAGTTGTTGGCGATGCGCCTGTGCAGGGAGCAAATTTCGAAGCCATTATTCAGAGGAATGGGCTTGATAAAATAATGGAATTCTACAATGCTCAGGGCATTAAAGTTGTTCTTCAAGATTTCCGGCAATCATTTACGGAACTAACTCATGATCGGATGGTTGCATCACGGCGGCAATTGGCAGGGGATGGGTCTGGATATGCTGTAATCGGGTTTGACCAAAGAAGTTGGCTGGCTCCTCTTAAGTCGAGCCATAAACGTTTCCGTGTCACCCAATATGATGCACTTGAAATGAGAAAGCATCATAATGAGCTAACCCATGAATACCTTGTGTCGAAATCTGTACTTCAGGCAGATGTGGTTATAAACTTGCCAAAAATGAAAACGCATCGCAAGGTTGGCATTACCGCCGCCATGAAGAACCTTGTAGGTATCAACGGGAGTAAGGATTGGTTGCCTCATCATCGCTTTGGTTCTGTTGTTGAAGGTGGCGATGAGTTTTTAAATAGAAACCCGATAAAATCTCTGCGATCTAAATTTCTGGATTTTGAAAACCATACTCAAAATATTTCCCTGAGACGGTTATCCCACTATGCCGTCAGAGTCCTTGGTAGGATTGCCAAACCATTGCAGCAGGATTTATTCCTGGAAGGTAGTTGGTATGGAAATGATACGGCTTGGCGTATGGTGCTGGACCTGAACCGGGTCTTGCTATTTGCATCCAAGGCTGGAGTCTTGCTGGACAAACCTCAACGTAGAGTTTTCCACTTAATAGATGGCATTATTGCAGGTGAAGGCGAAGGGCCTCTGGAACCAACTGCCAGGCCCGTGGGTATTCTGGTGGCTGGCTATAATTCGATTGCTGTTGATGCCGTGGTTGCCCGGCTTATGGGTTTCGATTATCGTAAGATACCGATGATATTGAATGCTTTTTCAGATCCGGAATTTATCCTGGCCGGATTTGAACCGGAAGATATCAGGGTAATTTCAAACCTCTCCCAATGGAATGCTTTAAATCTAACTGCAATGGGCACAAATAGTTTGAACTTTGAACCGGCCTCAGGCTGGAAGGGATTTATTGAGTTGTCTCGGTGAGCGGAGGCTTTGGGAAAGACATGCAGAAAAGTCTGATTAGAGTTGCAATTGGATATAGTGAAAATTTATGGCATGAAAAGTTCGCAGATGCTTTGAAAACTCGAATAGAGCAGGGCTATCCATTTGATTTCGATGTTGTTCACCTGGATCATCATGATTGGTTGGATGTTATTCAGCCTTATGATGTTGTTTTATGGAAGCCAACGTACATGGGGCCGCGCTCCGTCAGTTACTTTAAAGAGAAAATATACTTCTTGGAGAAATATTTACATAAGCTGGTTTTACCCAACTTCGCCACAATTTGGACCTTTGAAAGTAAGATAGCCCAGAGTTATTTGTTTCATGCTAAGCAAGTACCAATTCCGGAAACATTCGTATCATTCAGACTGGGTGATTCCCTCTCGGGTTTGCAAAATGCTCGTTATCCTCTCGTATTTAAAAAATCTTTTGGCGCGGCCAGTAAAAATGTGCGCATAATGCGTAACCGGTCGGAAGCGGAAAAAATAGTAAGGATGGCATTTAACCGGGAGGTCTGGGACAGCCTTTTGGAGCATCACAGTTCAAAGCTGGTACGTGTCATGAGAAATATCGGGAAGCCGTGGTTTTGGGCAAGACTAAGGGATAAAATTCTTAATGAAGAAATCTATGGTCAAGCCTATTGGCAGGAATTCATACCTGGTAATGAGGCTGATTTGCGGATCACCGTTGTTGGCAATTGTTATGCCTATGGTTTCTGGCGGTTGAATCGCCCCAATGATTTTCGCGCCAGCGGTAGTGGTCGGCTGGACTTTCAGCGCGAGATCCCTGTCGATTTGTTGCGATACTGTATGAATCTGAGCGGGGAATTGGATTTCGACTCGATGGCTTATGACATAATTTTTAAGGGAGGGCAGTTTGTGGTCACTGAGATTAGTTATGGTTATTTGGACACCGCTCCAAATCGTTCGAGAGGCTATTACGAACTGGATGCAGATGATATAACGCTTCATGAGGGTCATTTCTGGCCGGAAGAATTATGGGTTAAATGGTTATTGAAGCGGGCTGGCTTGGAGCTCCTGGGGCAAAAATCTTTGGGAAAATAAAAATAGGCAATAATGTCAAAATTGGCGCAAACGCAGTGGTATATAAGGATATCCCTGACAACGCGATTGTTGTGCTGGATCCGGGGTTCAAAATAATCTCCTATAAGGGGAATCTTCCCGCTGGTAAATAAAGAAGGTTATATGGATATTTCTGTATCGAAGCAGGTTTTATTGGATGTAACTTACCGTAAGGAAAGAATATCTGGAATCCTGGAATTTTTGTTTTGGGGTTATCTGATGTATTCCATGATATCGGATCCCCTGGGTCTGTCTTTTCCCCTCATTCCCGGGGCCTGGTTGTCATTGCTGGCATTGGCATCTATTTTTAATGTAAATTGGAAACTATCGGCCCGCATACCGATGCTGTTTATTTTGGCAATTAGCGGTATGCTGGTGGCTGTGCAATGTTTCGTGCACCAAATGCCGATTACCACGAACTATATATGGTCGTTTGTTATGTGGATTCCCCTTGCAATGGTGATCTTTTTATTATCGGGGCGTCCGGGTTTCATCAAGCGACTGGCGGTTGTGATGTTCCTGATCGGGTTGGTTTTCCGCTTCTGGGTTGCAACGAAAATGGATATTATTGCGCGCCAGGAACTGAGTGCTGGCACGATAGCTAACGCCAATGATTATGCTGCCTGGATGGGATTTTGCGCATTGGTTTTTTGGCTGTGGAGTTGGAAATTAAAACGTGGATTTTCCCGCCTTCTATTACTGGCCGCTTTTGCGGCATCAACCTATTTTTTGCTGGGCACAGTCAGCCGGGGCGCTCTGCTTTCTCTGGTGGCTGGTATCCTGATTGGTTTGCGTGGCTTTTCCAGGAAACAGGCTTGGTTGAGTGCACCGGCCTTGCTGGGCTTGGGGGTTATCATCCTTCTGATTATTTCTCCCGTTTCGATTACTAACTTCCAGGCTAGGCTCAATGAAGATACCGGGCGTTTAAGTTTTTACCCGGTGGTCCTGAGGAATATTTATTTAAGTCCTTTTTTTGGATATAGTATCGAGCAGATAACCCATAAAGTATTAGGTATTGATAATACCCCTCACAACGGCATTATGTTCGTGGGGGAGGCGTCTGGAGTGATCCCTGCCGTGTTATTGTCGATACTTTGGCTGTGGGCAATCTTCCGCGGTTTCAAGAACAGGTGGTTGGCCGAGCTGGAACTGGATGCTTTACCTCTGATCATTTTTGCTTTTCTCCAAATGGTTGAGGGAAATATTAATTTTATGTTTGTGTGGGCAGTGGCGGCCCTATTTTATTGTTTTCGGGAAGTTCCCAATGAGGGGGAGCTTCCCGCACCTGAAGTGGAAGCTTCTCCAGTACAACCGGTCCCATTTCGCAAATTTTCCCAATAAATTGGTTTATAAGGCCCCCGTTCTCAATGAGCAGCTTAAGAGTCGCTTTTGTAATTGGAACGCTTGGATTGGGAGGGGCTGAAAAGCAACTAGTCTATATGATTAGGGCTTTGCAGGAGTCCGGAGTACAGATTCGTACGTATTGTCTGACTAAAAGTGAATATTATGAATCCATGCTGGATGAAATCGATCTTCAACCCGTATGGGTTGGAGCACATCGAAGTCCTTTGTGGCGCTTACTTAACTTGGCAGTCGAACTTCGCGATTTTTGCCCTCACATCATTCAATCCACCCATTTTTATGCGAACCTCTATGCAGCCCTTGTTGCACCTCTGTATGGAGCTGTGGCAATTGGTTGTCTCCGGGGTAATGCAATCAGTGAAGTGGAGGGGAATGGCTTTTGGGGAATGAAGTTACTTAAATTGCCCCAGGCAATTATAGCAAATTCCAATTCTGCAAAACGCAATGCAATTTCCTTAAACCTTGGGAAAGATCGAATATTTGTTCTGCCAAATGTGATTGACATTCCGGCTTTCGATGAGGCTTATATTGCTTCATCCCTTCTCTCTTTGCCTTTTAGAAGAGAGTCGCCGCATGTAAATGCGGTGGCCGTTGGTCGTTTAATTTCGGAGAAACGCTTTGATCGTTTTTTGCGTGCTTTGTCTAAAGCCAGGGTAACTTTCCCGGACTTGCGAGGCTTTATTGTTGGCGAGGGTGTTGAAAGGGAAATGCTGGAAAGACTGGCGCTGGATTTAGGCCTTTTCCCGGATGGCGTTTGCTTTGTAGGCTCAAACTATCATATCCCGGCAATTTTGAATCAATCTGATCTTCTTGTCCTTTCATCAGATTTTGAAGGGTTTCCTAATGTCTTGTTGGAAGCCATGCTGGCGCGTTTGCCGGTAATCTGCACCCCTGCGGGCGATGCGGGTATTGTTGTTCAGGATGGTCTTACCGGCTTTGTGGTTCCTTTTGATGATGTTGATGGATTGGCTGCCAGTATTGTGAAATTGGCTAAGTCTTCTCAACTGCGCAAAAAATTGGGACAGGCGGGTCGGGCCCGTGTTGAAGAGTTTTATAACGTTGATTTATTATCAGGGCTGTTATTCCCCATTTATGAAAAAGTTGCCTGTCTAAGCCGGTCTCATCGCTTACTCAATGCACTTTCATCGAATCCGGGAAATTAACTTATACGAAATGAAGCCGTCTATTCTTCTTGTTGGCAATTTCCTTTCTGCTCGGGGTGTAAATCGTACTCTGGTTGAAGAATTCTCTGAAGGTCTTGCAAGCGCAGGATATACGCTTATCACTACTTCTCGCATATATTCTCGTCTTCCTCGCCTGATGGACATGCTTTGGACTGCCTTTTCATGCCGAAACTCTTACCAGATCGCCTATGTGGAAGTATATAGTGATGCCGCGTTTATCTGGGCCGAGTTGGTTTGTGCATTGCTGAGACTTCTAAGGAAGCCATATCTTCTTGCTCTGCATGGTGGCAGCCTGCCAATTTTTGCCCGCCGCTGGCCTGGACGAGTCAAGCGTTTGCTTGATAGCGCGGCTGCAGTTGCAGCCCCTTCCGGCTTTTTACAGAAGGAGATGTCGCCTTATCGCAAAGACATTGTTCTGATTCCCAATTCATTGTTTATAAAAAATTACACTTTTCGTTTGCGCTCTGCTCCCCGCCCATCTTTGGTTTGGTTGCGCGCCTTTCATGACATCTATAATCCACAAATGGTTCCACGCTTGATTGACCATCTACGCATACCTTTTCCAGATATTGTCTTGGAAATGATTGGACCGGATAAGGCTGATGGGGCTTTGCAAGAAACACAAGCTGAAATCGAAAAATTGAGCCTGCAAAACTATATCGAAATTGTACCTGGCATCCCTAAAAGCGAAGTTCCTGCATATTTGTCCCGGTCTGATATTTTTATCAACACGGCCAATGTAGACAATACACCCGTGAGCGTTCTTGAAGCTATGGCTTGTGGTTTATGCGTGGTGAGCACCAACGTGGGCGGCATTCCTTATTTATTGCAGGATGGACAAGATGCTTTGTTGGTGGAACCGAATGATCCATGTGCAATGGCGGCGGCCGTTCAGCGAGTTCTTACGGAGCCTGGTTTAGCGGAGCAATTTTCCGGTAATGGCCGCCGTAAGGTCGAGCAGTTTGAATGGCTTGTTGTTCTTCAGCAGTGGCAGGCGATTTTTGAGAGGATGATCTGGGATGGCTGACCGCTTAAGGATATATCATCATTTGCCTTATCCTCTACGTGTGGTTGCAGCAAGTTTGTGGGGATACCATTTGCGCTCTTGGCGATACGGGCCTGAAACGGAACGTTTGGTTGAAGCAGCCCTTGAACGTGAGACTTGGAGTGAGGAGAAGTGGAATATTTGGCGGGAGGAAAGGCTGGCTTTTATTTTAAATCGGGCGGCAACTCAGGTACCTTATTATCGGGCTTATTGGCAGGCGCGGCGAAGAAAAGGAGATCGATCTTCTTGGGATCTGCTTTCTAACTGGCCTATTTTAAGCAGGGAAGAGCTGCGCCTCCAGCCATCTGCTTTTGTAGCGGAAGATTGTGATTCCCGTAAAATGTATGCCGATCACACCAGCGGAACAACAGGAACGCCTCTTACTATTTGGCTAACTCGTTCAACCATTCATCAGTGGTATGCGATATTTGAAGCCCGGATTAGAAGATGGTATGGCGTCAGTTATAAGGTTCCTTGGGGTATCTTTGGAGGGCAGGTGGTTGTACCGTTTGCTCAGAAAAAACCGCCATTTTGGGTGAGAAATTTGAGCCTAAATCAAACATACTTTTCTGTTTTGCATATAGCTCCCTGGACATTTCAAGCATATCTTGACGAAATTAAGAATGCCAAGCTCACACATTTGATCATTTATACGAACAGCCTGTATTCCATCGCCTGTGAAGTTCCACTTGAAGCACAACCTGTGAAATCAAATTTAAAAGTTATCTTTACCAATGCAGAACCTTTATTTGACTTTCAGCGCAAGAAACTTGAAGAGGTGTTTGGGTGTCCCGTAAAAGAAACGTATGGTTTGGCAGAGATGGTTTGTGCTGCCAGTGAGTGCGAACGAGGCAATCTGCACTGGTGGCCGGAAGCAGGTGTGCATGAGATTGTTGATGAAAACGGGTTTCAAGTTAATCCTGGCGAAACAGGACGCTTGATTTCCACAGGGTTGCTAAATTTGGATATGCCTTTGATTCGTTACGACACGAAGGATTTGGCAGTGCGTCCTGAGCGCGCGGCTCAATGCCCTTGCGGGCGCTCTCTGCCATTAGCGGGCAAGTTTGTTGGAAGACATGACGATGTCATTGTAACCGCCGATGGGCGAAAATTGACTCAATTGGATTCCATTTTCGATCCACATTTGCCTCTCAAGGAAGCTCAGATTGTGCAAAATGCCCTCGATGATTTTGTTATACGCGTGGTGGTTGAACCAGGCTGGACTCAGGCCGATGCGGATTACCTGATAGCCGAATTAGAGAAACGGGTTGGCAAAGTGAGGATTTCTGTAAAGCAGGAAAATCATATCGAAAGAACTTGGGCTGGCAAATTTCGAATCATTGTGTCCAACGTGACTCATTGATGAATTTTTTATTCCGTTGGACTTATTGAGGTGATCCTTTGAATATATTTCAACATTGGATTTTTTATCAAAAGCCGGATTTGGATTTTTTAAACATCTCATACACTGCTCAATTTCGTTTGGAGGAATTACGGTCTTTGGATGAGAGACGGAAAAAAATTCAAAAAGAAATATTGTCATTATCGTCGGCAAGCGAGATCTGTAGGACGTGTCCCGTATCTTGCTGTCGTGGTAACTATAATCATTTTACAGTGGTGGATTACGTGATTCGAATAGCTTCGGACAAACCGATCCATGAGTTCGCTGAAAGCACGCCAAAACCACCGTCGTTATTTGAACTTCTCGCCGTGAAATTAAAGTTTTATAAACCGCCTACAATATTTCCCGCAGCCGGCCATGATCGTCATTGTTCTTATCTTACTCCGAGTGGTTGCGCATTATCTGTAGAGGATCGGCCGATTCGTTGCGTTATATATACATGCCAGGCATATCGAAATTCATTTCCTGAACCTGTGGTCAAAAGGATGGGTATTTTGACTCAAGAGTTACTCTCGATTTCTCGACAGGCGCTGAGTTTGTTTTCTGGATGAGCCTGTGACAAAAATGGAATCTGTAACTGTTATTTTTCCGATACGCAATGAAAGTAGTTTCATTAAACAAACCTTGGAAGCTGTCTTTGCCCAGGATTATCCTCCCGATCGCATGGAAATCCTCGTCGCCGATGGCATGTCCACCGACAACACTCGTGAGACTCTTTCCAGGATCGCAAACCAGCATCCCGAATATGATATTCGCATTTTGGATAACCCCCGCAAAATTGTCCCCACCGGCCTCAACCTTGCCTTACAGCGTGCCAAAGGTGAGATCCTCATCCGCGTGGATGGCCATACCGTCATCGCTCCCGACTACGTTTCCCAGTGTGTTGCTGCTCTCCAGCGCTCCGGCGCCGATAACGTTGGCGGTCGCATGCATGCCATCGGATCGAATCCCTTTGGAAAAGCAGTTGCCCTTGCCACCAGTACTCCCTTTGGCATTGGCGGCGGGCGTTTTCACTATTCAGATAATGAAGAGTGGGTCGACACCGTTTACATGGGTGCCTGGCCCCGTCAGGTTTTTGAGCGCCTCGGTCTCTTCGACGAAGAGCTTGTCCGCGACCAGGACGATGAATTCAACTATCGCTTGCGCGCCGCCGGCGGCAGGATTCTCCTCAGCCCCAAGATCAAATCCGAATACACGGTGCGTAGTTCCCCATCTGCTCTTTGGCGTCAATACTTCCAATACGGCTACTGGAAAGTCCGCCTCCTCCAAAAGCATCCTCGCCAGATGAGCCTCCGCCAATTCGTCCCCCCCGCCTTCGTTCTCGCCCTTATCCTTTCACTATTCTCTTTTCTCTATTCTCTAATCTCTCTCATTCATCCTTCTTCCTTTTCCCTTCCTCCTTCCTCCTTCAACCTTTATTCTCCCGCCTTCATCCTTCTGCTTTCATCCTTCATCCTTCCTTCCGCCTACCTCCTCGCCAACCTCTCCGCCTCCCTCTGGATCATTATAACGAAGCTTTTCCAGCCCTTATCCCCCATCCCCCATCCCCCATCCCCTATTCACTATTTCCTCCTCCCCCTCGTCTTCGCTCTCCTTCACCTCTCCTACGGCTTGGGCTTCCTCCTCGGCCTCGTCAAATTCGCCTCCCGCTGGCGTGACCGTCGCGGTCAAGTCCCCGCATTTCGCCCCGTTTGAGGAACGAATAGTTTTTCATATCTCGCGTCCTCAGTCTTCCGTCTCCGCTCCCCGCCCATTTTTCCTCTCTTATTTTCCCTTCCTCAGCCCATTACTATCCATTTTTTATCTTTTTAGTCCGCCTTATTCGTTCCTCTTCGTTCCATGTCGAAAAAATCCTCAAAAATCCCATTTCCAGGTTATATAATACCCACGGTCACAAATTGCGCTTTCCACCTTCTGAAATAGCGCAATTTGTGACCGAGTGCGGTATAGTGTCCTTGCCTCCAAAATGGAAACCGCCAACCAAAGAATACAACCTCATTTGAAGCAATCGCTAGGTACGATGCTCCTCAAGCGCGTCTTTGACGTTTCTTGCGCATTTTTTGGCTTGATCTTTCTCTCGCCCTTCTTCCTGATAATCGCTATGTTGATCAAGCGCGCGAGCCCCGGCCCGGCCACCTATCTTGGTCCGCGTATCGGCAAGGATGGCCATATCTTCCAAATCCTGAAATTTCGCACCATGGTTGAGCATCCCCAAAGCTATGATGGCCCACCTATCACAGCGGAAGATGATGGACGCGTTACCCCCTTCGGCCGCTGGTTGCGTGATGCCAAGCTAAACGAACTTCCCCAGCTCTGGAACGTGTTGAAGGGTGACATGAGTATCGTGGGTCCGCGTCCTGAAGATCCTGAAATTGCCAAAACCTGGCCTGCGGGTGTGCGCGAGGAAATCCTTTCCGTTCGCCCCGGAATTACCAGCCCGGCTTCCATTATCTATCGTGAAGAAGAGAAGCTGCTCAAGTCCGCCAATGTCATGGATGATTACCTCCAGAAAGTCCTGCCCGATAAACTTCGCTTGGATCGTCTCTACGTGCGTAACTGTTCGTTCGTTTCCGACCTGGATGTCATCTTCATGACCTTCACGGTTCTGCTTCCGCGGCTTCGGAAGGATCCCATCCCCACCGAAAAGCTCTATAACGGAATGCTCTACCGCTTCGTACAGCGTTACTTTTCCTGGTTTATTGCTGATCTCCTGGTCTCCTTTATAGCCATTTCCTTCATCGGTCTCATTTGGCGTATCAGCGAACCTCTCAATCTGGGGCTTGAGGAATCCTTTGAGATTGCGGTTGGCATTGCGCTTATCTTCAGCTGTATCAACTCACTGATGGGGCTTGAAAAGGTTTGGTGGCGTAATGCTCGACCCGCCCTGGCTTTTGACATCATCATCTCGAGCGGGGTATCCACGCTTCTCGTTGCACTGGCAGATTTGTATTGGCCTGGAGGTCATTTTCTTCCATTGAATATGCTCCTTGTAACCGGCCTGTTGGCTTTTCTTGGTTTTGTATCCATTCGTTATCGCGAACGCTTGCTTACAGGTTTGGCCACGCGCTGGTTTTCGTATCGTGGCAAAGGAACCGGGATCGGGGAGCGTGTCTTGATCGTTGGCGCGGGCGAGTGTGGCTTGTTGGGGGCCTGGCTGATCCAGAAAAGCCACCTTTCATCGGCTTTTTCGATCGTGGGCATGGTGGATGATGATCCGTACAAGCAAGATATGACCATTGACGGCCACCGCGTCCTCGGTCTCACTCGCCGCATCCCGGAGCTTGTTCAAAAGAAGGATATCGGTGTGATTTTGTTTGCGATCGAGAAGATCCAAGCCGACGACCAGGAGCGCATCCTTGGGCTTTGTCGGCAGACCAAGGCGCGCCTTGTGTTGATTCCCGACCTGCTTGCCATCTTTCGTGAACGTCTTTCCGCATCTTCTGCGAACGACCCGCAGATAAATTAAGTTTCTATGGAGTTCTTCGTAATACTTCTGTATGAATCCATTTGACCCCTTGCAAAAGTCCAATGTGGAAGAGCAACGTTCCTATATCAAGGATCTTTTTCCCTTTGTGTACTTTGTGTTTAATTGTTTTTTTAGTGCAGTCACTGATGCAAGATGTTTATTCTCTCTGATAGCAAATGACAAACAACTTTTGGAAAAATCGAACGATATTGGTTACCGGTGCAGGCGGCTTCATCGGCAGTCAACTGGTGGAGGCCTTACTGGCCGATGGTGCGTGCGTGCATGCCTTCGTCCGTTATAACTCCCGCGGCGATCCGGGTCTGTTGCGGTTGTTGCCGTCCGAGTTGGGCGAAAATCTGACGGTGATCGCTGGTAATTTATCCGATCAACATGCCATAATTAAAGCTGCACAGGGCTGCGAGTTTGTATTTCATCTGGGGGCTTTGATCTCCATTCCATACTCTTACTATCATCCTGCGGAAGTCGCCGAAACGAATTTTATGGGCACCCTCAATGTGCTGATGGCCTGCCGTGAATTGGGAGTGAAGCGTTTGATCCACACCTCAACCAGTGAAGTGTACGGCACTGCCCGCCGCGCTCCGATTGATGAAGCGCATCCCTTGCAGGGGCAGTCCCCCTACTCAGCCAGCAAGATCGGCGCCGACAAAATGGTTGAAAGTTTTTATTGCGCCTATAACCTGCCTGTGGTCACTGTGCGCCCCTTCAACACCTTTGGGCCGCGGCAATCGGCGCGGGCTGTCATTCCAACCATTATCACTCAAGCGCTGACCGAAAACACCGTTCATCTTGGAAATCTGGATACCACCCGGGATTTCACCTATGTGAGCGACACGGTTCATGGCTTTATGCGCGCCGGGGAAACGGACGGTGTGGAGGGGGGTGTCTTCAATTTGGGGACGGGGCAGGAAATCCGCATCGGAGATATCGCGCAGCGCATTGCTGGCTTGATTGACCACCCTGTCAAGATTGTGGTTGACCAGGAACGTTTACGTCCGGAGAAATCCGAGGTCTTGCGTCTTATATCGGATAACCGGCTGGCGCGCGAGAAATTGGGCTGGGTTCCACAAGTCAGTTTGGATGTTGGCTTGGAACGGACGATTGACTGGATTCGTGGTCACTTGGATTTGTATCACCCAGGGCGCTATGAATTCTAATTTTCCCAGCGGAGTCCGAAGTCTTCGCGACGTGTACTTGGTGCACTTCCAAGCAAGCATCCCCGTAGGGGGCCAGACTTCGGAAAACATCTCCAGATTTCGCTTCTGAAATCAACATTTTATCCCACTTTAGGCTCATTGGGAATTACCGTGATTAAAAACCTTTTGAACACGGATCCTTCGGCGGACGGACACGGATCACACGGGTTTTTAAAAGATTTTTCCGTGCGTTTCCGTGAAATCCGTCCAATCCGTGTACAGAATCACGGCAACTCCTAGAGAACCCCACTTTATGATCCGAGGAGGTTTACTGTGAAAGCGGTTGTTTTAGCTGGCGGCCGGGGTACGCGCTTGGCCCCTTATACCTATGTATTGCCCAAGCCCCTCATGCCGATCGGCGAAATGCCTATTTTGGAGGTGCTTTTGCGCCAGATGAAACGTGCGGGTGTGGATGATGTGATTCTGACGGTTGGCCATCTGGCGGCCCTGTTGCGCGCTTATTTTGGAGATGGCAAGAATTTGGATTTGTGTATTTCATATAGTTATGAGGATAAGCCTCTTGGCACGGCCGGGCCGATTGCGCTGGTGCCGGGTCTGAACGAGACCTTTCTTGTGACCAATGGCGATGTGCTGACCACATTGGATTTGAATGAACTCCTGGCCTTTCATAAAAGGAGTGGCGGCATTGCAACCATTGCGGCCCACCGCCGTCAGGTCCGTATTGATTTGGGGGTAATTCAATGGGATGGCGATAGCCGCATTTCCGGTTACATTGAGAAGCCGACCTATGATTACACGGTTAGCATGGGCATTTATGTCTTCGAGCCGGCTGTGCTGGATTTCATCCCCCGCGGCGAACGCCTCGATTTTCCTGATCTGATCCTGAAGTTGATCGCGGCTGGACAGAAGGTTTGCGGATATACTTTCGATGGGTATTGGATGGACTTGGGACGCCCGGACGATTACGCCCAGGCCAACCAGGATTTCGCTGCAATGCAGGCACAGTTCCTGCCGGAGGATTAATTATGGAATGGCGTGTACCGCTTGCGGATATTGATTTTGACGAACAGGAGGTTTCCGCGGTTACCGATGTTTTGCACAGCCGCTGGTTGAGCATGGGCGAGGTCACCCAGGGTTTCGAGCAGGATTTTGCCTCTTTCATCGGTGCGAAACATACGCTGGCTGTGACCAATGCCACTGCCGCTTTGCATCTGGCCTGTCTCGCCTCTGGCATTGGCGCCGGTGACGAAGTGATTGTGCCGTCTCTCACTTTTGTCGCTACAGCCAACGCCGTGCGTTACACCGGCGCGACCCCTGTATTTGCTGATATCGAAAGCGATAATTGGCTGAATATTTCCCCGGACTCCATAGAGGCCTGTATCACGGAACGAACGCGCGCCATCCTGGTGGTCCATTATGCCGGTTTTCCCTGCGACATGCCTGCCATCATGGAAATTGCCAGAAAGCATGACCTGGTTGTCTTGGAAGATTCCGCTCATGCCATTGGTTCTTTATTGAACGAGCGTAGTCTTGGCACCTGGGGTAGTATCGGCTGTTTTAGTTTTTTCTCGAATAAGAATATGACCACCGGTGAAGGCGGGATGTTGGCCACGGATAACGATGAACTGGCTGAACGCCTGCGCATCTTGCGTTCGCACGGCATGACCTCGTTGAGTTGGGACCGCCACAAGGGTCATGCCTGGAGTTATGATGTTGTCGACTTGGGCTATAACTATCGCATTGATGAAATGCGCTCCGCGCTTGGCCGTGTGCAGTTGAAAAAATTGCCGGCCAATAATCAGCGCCGTGAACATCTGACAAATCTTTATCGTGAGATGCTGACTGAGCTTGTTCCCGAAGTGCATATGCCGTTCGAAGCGGTGCGCGGAACTTCCTGCTATCACATTTTGCCCATCTTATTGCCGCCTCAAACGGACCGCATTCATTTCATGGAAGGCCTCAAATCTCACGGTGTGCAAACCAGTATTCACTATCCACCCGTGCATCAATTTAAGATTTACCATGACGAATGGCAGAAGCGTGGCATTTCCCTGCCGGTTACCGAAGATGTTGCCGCCCGTGAGGTGACCCTGCCTCTTTATCCCACCATGAGTGATGGGCAGGTCGAATGGGTGGTGCAGGCGATAAAGGATACATTGCAGGGTAAGAATACTCGTTAATGCTCTTCGAGTTTCCTCGCCTTCATCTCAAAGAAATATACGCTTCCATTGTTGCCACTCCTCTAACAAAGTATTCAATGCTGCCGAATATGGATCAAGATAAACAGATTCTCAGCCTGATGGTTTCGGGCCGTCTCAACGCGTCGGGCTGGGAATCGTTTTCAGACGCAGATTGGGAGCGTTTGATTTCTAAAGCCCGCATGGAGGGTGTTGCACCGTTGCTATATTGGGCCTTTTCCCAGTCAGGGAATTTCTCGTCCCTTCCGCAAGATATACGAAATTCATTGCGCGCCTCTTATGCCTATACCTGGATGCAAAATCAAAAGAATTTCAAGGAACTCGAAACCCTCTCCCATTTGTTCGCGTCCGCAGAAATTCCTTTGGTTCTATTAAAAGGCGCCTGTTTCGCTTTGACGATCTACCCGGATATCGGCCTGCGTCCCATGGGAGATATGGATGTATTGATACCAAAAGGAAAATTATCTGCGGCTATCAAAATTGTAAAAACTCTCGGCTATATAGATGAACTTCCGGAGGCTTATCCTGGTTTACGAGATTGGCTTGATAAGGAAGTTAGTCTTCAGAAAACGAGTGTGCCGTTCAATATCCTTGAATTGCACAGTAGTTTGTTGGTTGATAGATCCTATGCCTATGCTGTCCCTGCAGAGTGGTTTTGGAAACATACGGAATCACTGGGTGATGTTCCAGAGATGAGATTTAAAAATCTACTCGTATTGACTCCTGAGGCACAGTTGCTTTATTCAAGTGCGCATATGATATTAAAACATGGGAGCACAGGTGTACTTGTACGCTGGCTATATGATCTGGATCTTTTGATCCGTCACTATGACGGACGCATGGATTGGGATTTACTTTTTTCACAAGCCAAAGTTTTTGAGTGGGGTTCTGCACTAGATGAAGCCCTCTCCCAAACAAGAACCTCCTTTAATACCCCGGTTCCTGATCGTGTGCTGGAAAATCTACGGAAAAATACAGACCGCTATCGCCAATGGATTGTCTGCAGGAAAAGGAGACCCGCTACTCATGTACTTGAAGAACTTCAAAACTTGGAGGTGCTTAAATGGTATGGGCGTTTAATTGTTATTTTTGGGCTTATTGCTCCTGGCCCGGCTTATATGCGCTGGCGCTACCATTTAAAGAGTTCCTGGCTCTTGCCGATGTATTATTTGATCCGCTGGGGAGAAATTCTTAAAGACTTGATTTTCACAGTTAAAGTTGTTCTGACCGCTGGATGAATACTTCCGGCTGTTTGCCATTCGTTGCGCCATGACGAGTGATGAATGTCATATATAAATAGTGACGCCTTTCAAGGTTGCAAACATGTATAATTTATATGATTATTCTGAGTGCTTTTGGAATGATTTGTCGGTAATCAAGCAAATGCTACTGGCAACTAATAATGAGTTCATGAAAAGGATGAAAAATGATGGATGCTTCCGCACTTTCCCGTTATCTTTGCAATCCCGATGTTGTTTTGCGCGAAGAGGATGATGATGGTGGCTTGCTTTTCAACCCTGATACAAACCGGATTCGTGTTTTGAATCACACTGGCCTTTTCATTTGGAAGTTATGCGATGGTAGTCGCAATCTTGAAAATATCGCGACTGCTTTGCGGGAAGCGTATGATGAAATCCCTGAAGAGCAGGTTGATCATCAAGTCAAGGAGTTCGTAGACGAGATGATTGCTAATGGATTTATCGGAATTCAAGAATCTGATGGCGTAAAGAATTAATCGGCATATTATTGGAATTTGTGAATATGAATCCCACTTTGCAAAAGTTGCCACCCATCCGAAATTTGAATATTGCCATTACCGGTCGTTGTAATCTACATTGCAAATACTGTTTCTACGCCGATGAAATGACTGCTTTGCGCGATTTGCCGACCGAACGTTGGCTGGCTTTTTTTGAAGAATTGGGCCGCTTGAAAGTTATGGATGTAACGCTTACGGGCGGCGAAGCCTTTACCCGCCGGGATTTTTTTGAGTTGGTTGATGGCATCATTGCCAATCGGATGCGATATAGTATCCTGAGTAATGGAACGCTGATCAACGAAAAAACTCTGGAGAAATTTGCAGTTGGCAAACGCCGCCTGCGTTTGAATTCAATTCAAATTTCGATTGATGGCTCATCGGCGGAGATTAACGATAAGAGTCGTCCTAATAGTTTTGAGCGAGCTATCCGCGGCTTAAGATTGCTCAAACAGGCTGGCTTTCCTGTTACAGTGCGCGCCACGATCAATCGCCACAATCTGCATGATTTGGAAAACATCGCTCGATTGCTGCTCGAGGATATCGGTTTGCCTTCCTTTAGCACGAACGATGCCATGCCGATCGGTGCAGGTTGTGAAAACCAGGGTGATATATCGCTTACTTCGCGCGAAAAAGCTGAAGCGATGGAAATTTTTGCGCGGTGTCTGGAGCGCTATCCTGGCCGTCTTACTGCTTCGGCAGGGCCGCAGGCAAAGATAAGCATGTATCGTGATATGGAACGTGCCCGGTCTACTGGTGAATTGGCTGCCTCCTGGGAGATGGGGCGTTTGACTGCTTGTGGGTGCATCTTTTCCAATTTGGATATTTTGCACGATGGTACGGTTGTCCCTTGCCACGTGTTGTATGGTTTGACCTTGGGTAACATTACGACCGATTCTCTGGAGGAGATTTGGTATACACATCCAACTTTGGATGCATTGCGTAATCGCCGTACGATTCCAATGCAAAAAGTTGCCGGCTGTGAGCAATGTGCCTGGGCGTCTTATTGCAATGGAAGTTGCCCGGGCATGGCTTATCAAATGACCGGCGATTTTAATCGTGCGAATCCCGAAGATTGTTATAGCCGCTTTTTAATGGAGACGAAACAATGACCGTTAACATCGATCCGGTACAGAATCCTTCAACATCGTTCCCGTCGCAATTGGATTTACCCGAAGGAGTACCGCCGCTTACTTCCTTGTACATCTATGCTGCTGGCTCATGTAACCTGGCTTGTCGCCATTGCTGGATTGTGCCAAAATTTCAGCCGGATGGCGTTGGCGGCCCGTACGTTAAATTTGAGTATGTTGAGAAGGCGATTCGTGAAGGCAAGCCTTTGGGCCTGCAATCCATTAAATTGACAGGCGGCGAGCCGATGTTGCATCCCCAATTCCGGGAACTGATCGCGTTGATTAACAATGCCGGATTGCAAATCATCATTGAGACGAATGGAACGCTGATTGACAGTGATCTGGCGCATTTCTTAAAAGCAAATCCTTGTGTCCATTTTATATCGGTCAGCCTCGACGGCGCGACGGCAGAGACTCATGATGCATTGCGGAGCGTATCCGGAAGTTATCAGCAGGCTGTTTCCGGTATTAAGAATTTGGTCGCAGCCGGTTTCCATCCGCAGGTGATCTGTACCCTCCATCGTGGTAATGTATCGGAAATGGACGATGTGGTTTCGCTTGCCTGGAATCTGGGATGCGGTTCCGTTAAATTCAACCATGTTCAACGGGTCGGACGCGGTGATAAATTTGGTGCAGATCAAGGTTTAACTGTTCCTGAACTTATCCGGTTGTTCCATCACCTTGAAGATGAACTTATTCCGCCAGGTCGGATGGGTCTATTTTTTGATATCCCCTTTGCCTTTTATCCGCTTCATAAATTCTTGGATGGCGATTTGGGAAGGTGCGCAGTCAGGAATATCCTGGGCATGTTGTCTACTGGTGAAGTCGCATTGTGTGGTATAGGTTCAACCGTTCCAGAATTGATCTATGGTCATATGGAGCGTGATGATTTGCGCGAGGTCTGGTGTTCCAGCCCGAAGATAGCCCTCCTGCGCGAGCAGATTCCATTTCAGCTGGAAGGAATTTGTGGACAATGCCTTCATCGTGATATATGTCAGGGAAGTTGTGTCGCCCATAATTATAGTGGAACGGCCAAATTAAATGTTCCTTATTACTTTTGCGATCAGGCGGAAAAGCTGGGCTTGTTTCCTCTGTCGAGAAAAAGATAATTTAAGCTTTATGGTATAATATACAAAAGTCCTCTAACGAAAAGGAGAACGCAATCATGATTTCCAAAGAAGATCGCCGAAAGTACGTACCTCCGCAAGTTTTGGATTTATCGAATCTTGCCGTGGACGGGACTCGCCCACTGGGAACGTGCACCACTGGAAAATACCCTTGGAATAGTTGTAATTATGGTGATTTGCTCACTGGTGTAACAGGTTGCTACGCTGGCGATATGTATGGGGTAGCACCTGGATCAAATTGCACGGGTGGTAATACGCCAACTGGAAATGCTTGCCTTGCAACTGGTTCGTCTGCTACAAACACCTGCAGTAGTGGTACATTTGTGTGAACTGGTCATATACCCATAAAATTGCGGATATTGTATTCAGTACCGAATCAAATTATCATCTCGGGCACTTAGAAAGGGGGCTGTTCCCTAAATTTATCTGTGAAGGGGTTGAAGCAGAGGTATTGCAACGATTCCATCAAGTGCATCCCAATCCAAATGGAGTCGAGGGAATGGCTTATGAGAGAACCGATCGTGCTGATGAAAATCTGCTCCAGGCCTCATTTATCCGCCAAAGGTGCCTGGATGTTTTGGGTAATGCCGGACAAGCGGAAATTGCGGCCGATAAAAATCAGGTCATAATTCGTGATTTCTCGCATCGTGAAGTTGACTTTTTCTTTCGTAGGGAACCTGGTTCAGATGATGCTCGTTTGGAAGAGGTGGTAATTAGCTTAGGATATCCATCTTCATCTGCTCTTCGGCAAATATTCTCCACCTTTCTTCCGACCTTTTCGGCAGCATTGGTGCATAGTTCCGGGGTGGTACGAAATGGCCTTGCGGCTTTATTCGTGGCACCATCCACTGGTGGGAAAACTACGGTAACGAAATTATCCAATAATGACCCTGTTTTGAGCGATGACCAAGTTGTATTCAGAAAAAATAAAGATGGGGTTATGGCTTATAGCACTCCTTTTGGGAGAGTAACGAATGGGCCTAATAGTGCGGCGATAGGCGGGATTTTTCTTCTTAAAAAGGCTGTGCGTTTTGAGCTAAAACCGTTGAAGCCAGTTGATATGTTGGAATATATCTGGGCTTCCCAAATAGAATACACCTATTTCCTGCCCTCCGATGTAAGGGTTTTGTTATATCAGATGCTTTATGATGCCTGCCATCAGGTTCCATGCTATGCTATGCATTTTCCAAAGGATCATGTGGATTGGGAGGCTATTGACCACGCTATGGAAAAATGACGAATAGTAACTTTCGTTTCTATCGAGGTAATAGCATGGAAGGAACTTTCTGCCCTGGCGATCGGTTGTTTATCAGCCCCGTATCGTTGAAGGATATAAGGCGCGGGGACGTGATTGTATTCCAGGGTGCGAATCTTAGGGATATGCCGGATGAAGTGGTGGTACATCGCGTTGTAAAGGTTGCAACCAATGGGTTTATCACCCGCGGCGATGCCAACCTGGCTTGCGATCCGGAACCGGTTCGCATCGAACAAGTGATTGGCAAGGTGGAAATGTTCCACAGAGGCAAGCGAAAGTTTCACGTGGTTGTTGGACTTAAAGGAATATATATACCGCGTGTTCGCAGGGAATTATTATGGTTTTATCACTGGGCGAGAAAACTAATTAAGCACCCTTATCGATTGTTGCGTCTTAGCGGGATTATCCCAAGAATATGGAAGCCGGTGATTCGTCGGATTTATCTGCAAACGGAGCGAGGCCGGGTGGTTAAGTATTTATATAAACAAAAGAGCGTCGGAATTTGGGATGAATCTCTGCAACGTTTCGAATGTCGCAAGCCTTTTGATCTGGTGATCCCCTCGCCTCTGGATAAAGGTTCATCCTCCTAACAATGCAAAATTGGTTTGATTACTTAAAGGCGGGTCTTTCAAGGTCAGTTCCTCAAGATAAACTGGCAACCGAAAAAAACAAAAGCGATACCCGCTCCCGCCTTCGCAATCTGTGGCCTTACTTTACTCGTCACTGGCACAAGGCAGTTTTGGGTGCGGTTTTGATTCTATTTGTCACCCTGCTTTCCTTTCCACAGCCGCTCATCTATCGCTTCCTGATTGACAATGTTTTATTGGCTAAGCGGCTGGATTTACTCCCTTTGGTTATAATACTTTATGTCGCCATTAAATTATTGTCCATGGGCGCGGGAGTAGTTCAGCAATTTTACTTTACCCGCTTCGAACAGGATGTGATGCGCGACTTGCAGGGGAATCTATTAGGCCATGCCCTCAGTCTGCCTAAGTCCTTTTTCGATGATAAAGAGGTGGGCTACCTGATCTCCCGCCTTTCTTCGGATGTACAGGGCCTGCGCTGGTTCTTTTCCAGTAGTGTCGTATATATTATCAGCAGCATTTTTCAATTCGTGGGCGGGATCATCTTTTTGTTTTATCTGGAATGGCGGCTGGGGATTGTGACTCTCGTGGTTCTACCCGTTCTGGTGCTTGGGACCCGTTATTTTTCAAAGCGCATGCGTGCTCTCAGTTATCACGGCATGGAACTTTACGCCCGTCTCACCCAGCGTTTCGAGGAAACCCTGGCTTCGGTCCCTCTCATCAAATCCTTTACCTCCGAGAGGCGCGAGACTGGACGGATTATGTCTGCCGTGGTGGATACCCAGCAAATCGAGATGGAACAAATGACGGTGGGCACTTTGGCGAATCTGGTTTTGGGCATTGTGCCAAGCCTGGCCAGTGGCGTGGTCTTGGTGGCGGGCGCCTATTGGATTATCAAAGGGGAATGGACGCTTGGCTCTCTATTGGCCTTTCAATCCTATCTGGGCTATGTGTACGGACCGGCCATGTCTTTATCCAATGCCAATCTCCAACTCCAAGGTGCTCTCACGGCTCTTGATCGTGTCTCAACGGTTTTGGAGGTGGTTCCTGAAGAAAATTTAGGCCATGGTCGGGTGGTGGAGCACCTTCATGGCGATATTAGCTTTGAGCATGTTTCATTCGCCTATAACGAGGGCGAACCGATCTTGCAGGATGTTTCATTTTCTGTCCGGGCTGGCGAGCATGTGGCCATTGCGGGTCCCAGCGGCGTCGGCAAAACCACTCTGGTTAGCCTGATCCTGCGTTTTTACAAACCGACCTCCGGGGAAATTTGTCTCGATGGCCTGCCTGCCTCTGAATTTGACTTGACCTCCCTCCGTCAGCGCATTGGTTATGTGTCCCAGATGACCACTTTGCTGGCCGGTACCATCCTTGAGAATCTCAAGTATGGCGATCTCGACGCAACCCGCTCAGACGTCGAAAAGGCAGCGCATATAGCTGGTATCCATGACTATATTGTCAGTCTTCCGGACGGATATGATTCGTTGATCGGCGAGCGGGGCGTAAATTTATCGGAAGGGCAAAAACAACGGCTCTCGATCGCGCGCTCACTGATCAAGTCGCCCGATATTTTGATCCTGGATGAACCGACTTCCGCGCTGGATGGCATCGTGGAAAACTCCATTTTTGAGGCACTTCCTGATGCCGTAAAAGGCAAGACTCTCTTTATTGTGGCTCATCGCCCTTCCACCATTCGCAAAGCGGATAAGGTCATGTTGTTCAATGAAAAGCGGCTGGTTGCGGTTGGCACGCATGCAGAACTTTTGGCGACCAACCAATATTATCGGATGCTTTTCCAATAATGTATACTCAACACGGGCATAGATTGCGTTTTTGCTCAACAGGATTCAATGGGAACTTCGTAGTTGCGACTTTAGTCGCTCTCTTTGCGCCAGCCCGAAGGGTTTCCACGTACTGAGCAGGCGGCTTCGCGGAGCACCCTGTGGGTTAGCCCCGCGGAACTTCATAAAGCTAACAGAACTGTTAGTTTTTTTGGGATATAATTTGGAACATAGCATTTTCTTGCTTTATTCTTAAGGAGTAATATTCATGGAGTTAAAACGTTATTTTGCTCTGGCTCGCCGGTGGGTATGGCTGGGAATTTTAGGCCTGCTGCTCGGGGCGGCAGGCGGGTACTTTTATAGCGCCCAGCAAACGCCGCTTTATCAGGCTAGCACACGTTTTGTGATTCTCATGCCTGCGCAAACTACAGACTATTATTCCTATCTTAACAGCCAGGACCTTGTTCAAACTTATACCCAGCTATTGACTACCGACCGGGTGCTTCAGGATGCTTCTGCTCAATTGGGTTATCCGGTTTATGCCGGCCAGGCCAATGCCCAGGAAGAGAATACTTCCCAGTTTGTAACCTTGACTGTGCAGGATACAGATCCGAAACACGCGGCCGATATTGCCAACATCTTGGTCAGCACGCTGATTACCCAAAATGAAGATTTACAGTCCGTCCGATACGCGACTTCCGAGCAGAAACTTCAGACCCAGATTGACCAGGTCCAAACCCAGATCACCACCCTACAGGCCCAGATCAATAATATTTCAAGCACCACGGTCCAGCAGCAGATTTCCCAGGTGCAGGGAGAATTAGACCCGCTTCAGAAGCAGGCCTCTGATTTACAAAATCAGATCACCAAATTGCAAAACTCTTATCCTACCAAGGATAACCTGGCTCAACTCGCCGACAAACAGGCTACGCTGGATCAGATCCAATCGCTTGTGACCCTTTACAAACAGGTGTACAGCAACCTGGTTGTGCTGGGTCAGCCGTTGAATAATACTTCCAACGGTGACCCGAATTCCACTAGCCGCTTAGGTCAATTGCAGACCACTCTCAATTTGTATCAGCAGATTTACCTTAATATGTTGAGCAGCGTCCAATCCACGCAAATGGCGCGTGTCCAGAATACCCCGAATGTGGTGCAAGTTGAACCGGCTGCTGTGCCTCTCTCGCCATTTAGCCCACACCCATTGCGGAATGCGGCGCTGGCGGGCGCCATTGGTTTGATGCTGGCGATCGGCATTGCTTTCCTGGTTGAGTACTTGGATGACACCCTCAAGAACAGCGATGATATCGAGCGCATCTTGAAACTGCCGGTGATTGGCTACATTGCACAATTCCGCTATAACTCGGGCCAGTCGGAAAGCTTATATGTGACCCGCCAGCCGCGTTCGCCCGTGACCGAGGCCTTCCGTTCCCTGCGTACGAACCTCGAATTTGCCGGGGTGGATCGCCCTGTTCGCCGCCTGCTGGTCACCAGTGCCGGGCCAAATGAGGGTAAAACCACCATTTCGGTCAACCTCGCGGCCGTGTTGGCCCAGAGTGGCAAACGGGTAATTATCATGGATGCAGATATGCGTCGCCCTTCGGTGCATCGCTTCCTTGGAATTACCAACCAGCTTGGATTGAGCGATTTATTCCGAGGTTCCAACACATTGGATTCGGTCATGCAGCGGATAGAAGGCCAGGGTAATATTTACACGATCACAAGTGGCAGCCTGCCTCCCAATCCGAGCGAACTTCTGGCTTCCGCCAGGATGGAACAAATCCTCCAGGAAGCCGGACGGGAAGCGGATATGATCGTTATAGACAGCCCGCCTGCACTGGTGACCGATGTGCAGATTATGGCGTCCAAGGTGGATGGCATAATTGTTGTGATCCATTCCGGTCATACCCATGCCGACTCGGCTCTGGCCACTATGGAGCAATTGAGCCGGGCGGGCGGCCGTGTTCTAGGCGTTGTCCTTAATCGCATCCCGCGTGAGCGCGCCGATTACTATGGCGGTTACCGCCATTATTCTCCCTATTCCTCCGGATATCATTATTATTCCTATTCCCGTGATGAGGGGGGCAAGTCCCATGCGCCTTCGTTTGGAAGCGCAGTTCGCAGATTCTTTTCTTTTGGCCGGGAGGACGGCCATAAAGATCGCAAAAAGGTCCGCGATGAAGCGCTGAAAGAAAATGCTGGATCAGAAAAATGATTAGAGTCTTTATATTTCCCGGTTGCTAATGGAAAATACACCGAGCGATTTACCCGCAAACGCCGTTAGTGCGCATTGCCCATATTTGGGGCTGCACGACGATCGTTTTACTTCCCTGGCTTTCTCTTCCAATTGGAATTTCTGTTACCGCGCCAAGCCGCCTTCTTCTATTGATTTGTCTCACCAGACGGAGTTCTGTCTTGGCTCGCAATATGTTCAATGCCCGATATATCTTCGGGCCAAGGCCGGGCCGCTGCCATCTGCGCTGCGCGGCTCTGCTCGCTTGCCGAATTCGGGTGGACGCCTGGGGCTCATGCTCCTTCTGCTTCTCCTGATTATCCTGGCGGCCGGCCTTTTCTTTAGAACTCGTCTTCTTGAGATGATACACAACGGTGGTTTCGGTCTGGCAAGCCCTCAGGTCTTGGTAATTGACACCCAATTCCCCCTTCTAACGCAGACTCCGAGGACCATTGAGACCGTTCTGGCGAGTTGGACTAACCCCGCCCTGATTATTCCCACAGCCTTGCCAAGTAATACCCCAACTGTCAATCTCACGGAAACCACTGCTACATTAACGGCAACGAATACCTTGACTTTAACGCCGAGCAAAACGCCGACACGCACTCCGAGCACCACGCCAAGCGGCACATGTGGGCATAACCTGGATGTTACTTTTGGTTCAAACCCCGTATTTGTCATCCACCAGCTTGAAAGAGGTGACAATCTTAACATGTTAGCCCCCAAATACCAGACCACGCCAAATGCCATCCTGGCGGTCAATTATCACTTATCGATGCCGGTTCAGCCGGGATGGTTTATTGTTATCCCGGTTGGGACTTCGAATGTCACGAATGTACCTCCCTTTGAGCCGTATCAAGCCCCCGGGGTGGTTATAACCACCGATGAAATGGCTCGTCAACTGGGTACCGATCCGCGGTTGCTGAGCCAATATAACGCTTTCGTTGAACCTTGTAAGCTGTTCTTGGGCTGGATGATTGTGCCTCGAATACAAGGCACTGCGACCCCGTAGGCCCTGGAGCCATGCCCAGCATCCTCTTTGTATGCACTGGAAATATGTATCGTTCGCCTCTGGCCGCCGGCTTTTTTCTCAAGCAGCTTCAACAGGCCCGGCAGGGCGGAAGTTGGACCGTAGACAGCGCAGGCACGTGGACCATTTCTGATCTACCCTTGCCTGAGCAAACGCTTGAGCTTGCAAAAAGTTTTGGCTTTGATTTGTCAAATCAACTCACCCGGCTGGTGGACCGGGATTTGCTGGAGGCTCGCGGCCTGATCCTTGTCATGGAAAGAGGCCACAAGGAAGCGCTTGGAATCGAATTTCCATCCATCTCCGGCAGGTTGCATCTTATTTCGGAGGTGGCGGATCATTTAATATATGATATTCCTGATCCGGTCAGTTCTGATGCAAGCCTTGCTGAAATCGCAGCCGGGTTGTTTCAATTGATCGAACGAGGCTTTCGGAATATTGTTGAGTTGGCGCTAAGTTTTCAAACATCTGACACATGAACCGGTACATTTTGTCATGGCTGTAATTCAATCCGAAATCGAAACTTTGTTGGCCATCTTGGAAAGTGTTCATAACCCAGAAATGCTCGATACGCATCCCTGGGTTTTTCGTACTTTCGTCCAGGATGCGATTGCAACGGATGCCGGTTTTCAGAGCGCCGGGCCGGGAAGGCAATTGGTCGGCGCCATCGAAATCCTATTCTCGCAGACCATGCCCAGCGTCCCTCCTCGCCGCGGCAAGCGGCTGGATACCCGTTGGGGTGAGTTTGGACTTATGGCCGCCCGCTATTTTGCTCCCCTGCGCTTTGGAACTCCTGTCCCCGGTTCACTGCGCGATGCCTGGGGGAGAATTGATGCGGTCATTCTGCTTTATGTTTTTGGGCGCGGCGCAGATTCGCTCACGGATGAGCAGGTTTCTTCCTATAAGCTGATGGGCGATGAAATGGAAGTTGCCCCTCCCAGTACTTTGAGCGACTGGCATCGCAAAGGCGTTCAGCGCCTTGCAGAGACGATCCGTGCCAGGGATCAGCATCTGAAAGATCATCCTGCGCAGTCTGCTCAATTGAAAAACTCGGTGCGTCCATCGAAGGATCGGCCTGGGCGCCGTTCGTTTGGACGAACGATTCTTCCCATTCTTTTTACTTTGCTATTATTGATTCTGGGGTTCGGTGTTTGGGGCGGCATCAAAACTTGGCAGATATATAACCAGGCCAAGTTGGTGTGGAAGGATGCCTCCCAATTAAAGAGTTTGGTTTCATCTTCCCCGGATCTAAATGAGATTAAACAGGCCGGCCCAAGCTTGGCGGCTTTGCAAACGGATTTCAGAACGTTAAAAAGTGAAAGCCAGCCTTTTCTTTGGATGGGTCGTTGGCTGGGCTGGGTGCCGGTCTACGGCGGTGATCTCAGTTCCGCCCAGGATTTGATGACGCTTTCGGATTCACTGCTGACTTCTGCGGATTTCTCCTATCAAGCCGCCTCGCCTTTGCTGCGTGGGCTGAGTGATTCTACGGGAAGTTCCGGTCTTACTCCTTCAAGTATGATTGAGATGTTGTTGAATGCCCAGCCGCAGCTGGCCTCGGCTCAAAATGAATTGAATCTGGCGGTGACCGCTCGCGATCATTTGGATGTGGCGCGCCTTTCTCCGAACGTGCGCGACGTGCTCTTGAACGATGTTGACCCGCTCATCACTCTAATGCAGAATGGGCTGGCAATCGGTATGGAACTGCCGCGTGTGATGGGATCAACCGGCGATGGTCCCAAGACATATCTTTTGCTGGTGCAAAACTCGGATGAATTGCGGCCTACCGGCGGGTTCATTACCGCGGCTGGCACACTCCTGTTGCAGGATGGACAGGTTGGCGGCCTGTCGTTTCAAAATTCAGGCGATTTGGATAATTGGAGCCGGCCCTATCCCACCGCCCCCTGGCAGCTTCAAGATTATATGGATAGCCCCGTCTTGATTTTCCGTGACACCAACTGGTTCACGAATTATCCCAAGGCGGCTTTATACGCCGAGGACCTGTATTCCTACTACAGTGGATATTCCGAGAATGGTGTGATTGCTTTCGACCAGCAATTCTTGGTGGAGATCTTGGGTGTGTTAGGCCCGGTTCAAGTTGAAGATGCCCCTTATCCAATTAGCGCCGGCAATGTAATTGCTTACATGCGCGCTGCCAAAACACCCACTTCCGCAGATCTTGCAACGCCCGGCTGGAACAACAAGATATTTATGAATCACATCACGCGCGCCTTGCTGGACAAAATATTCAGCGGGAATGTTCCCTGGAAACAAGTGGCTCAAGTTCTGATCCAGAGTCTGAATGAACACCATATCCTGTTGAAATTGGATGACCCTGTTTTGACTTCCTTCCTTGCCTCCCGGGGATGGGATGGCGTGGTTCGCCCTGGCAGTGGCGACTTTTTGATGGTGGTTGATTCTAATGTTGGTTTTAACAAAACCAACGCGTTAGTGGATACTAGATTGTCCTATAACGTTGATTTAACGAACACCTCAACCCCCTTTGCCCAATTAGATGTCGTTCATCAGAATAATACTCATGAGAATATACCATGTTTGCCGCGCCAGAACGATACGAGTGCAACTATCGGCGCTGTTTATTATGAGGAAGATTATCCCATCGACCGCTGCTATTGGGATTATTTACGGGTATATATGGTAGCAGGCACTCAACTACTGGATTCAACGCCTGAATCCATTCCGGCGGAATGGACGATCCTTCAGGATGGCGTTCCACCTCATGTGGATGTACTCGATGAAGGAATTGCCGGCGTGCAAGCCTTTGGTACTTTAAAAGTTGTACCCGGTGGGCAGTCTGTGGATACAGGTTTTCAATTTGCACTGCCGGTTGGCGTGATTAAGTCCCAGCCAAATTCCAGCCAGAAGGTTTACCATCTGAGAGTGCAGAAGCAGCCCGGTACATTAGCTGTTCCGATCACCATCCTCGTTCATTTGCCGGATAATTCAACAATTCAGACCGTGCCTGCAGGCGCGAAGGTCCAGGATCATACTGTTTTGCTCCAGACCAACCTAAGCCAGGATCTCGAATTTGACATCGTTTTCACCGTTCCGTGAATCCGGCATAAATCCGAAGTGAACTTTAGGAAAATAAAGTTAAAATAGTCTTGTTAGTGGAGCGTCAACCTGATCCTAAATTTATAGTACGGCTTGTAGTGACGGCTTCAGCCGTGACCTCCGGGTCGCCTCAAATTGCAGCTATGAATTCTAAGATACATGTGTGATGCACACGAATAACAACAGAATTTGGAGGATCCGATGAAGAAATATATTCAGTATCTAATTGTCTTGGCGTTGGTTCTGGGGGCCGTTGGTGTAGCCAGTAGTAATCCTGCTTGGGCGAGTTCGATTTCCGCCGCCGTGCAGGCGATAGGCATCAACAACCCCTTCCTGCCGTCTGCGGTTACCATCACCGGTAATGGCACGTATAACATTGGAGGCATCTGCACCTTCGCGGTAACCTATACGGCTACTGGGCTTCAGGATAAGGCTGATGCAGAAGTACCTATCGCAGATTCCATGAAGGTTCCTTTCTCTGGAAAAGGGCAGTTATATTATCCGGGTTGCCATATTGTGCATTACAAGTCGGATAAGATCGTGAACGAGGCGAGTACCAGCGATGGCTCCTGGAAAGTTTGCTTTGGTGCACGTCCGGATATCCAGACTACGATCTATTATTACCTTGATACTCCTGCCAGCGGTTCGCCCGTTTGGGCTCCACTGCCCACCACGTTGGACAAAGGATTTGCCTGCGCCTCTGCCATGTTCACGGGTGTCTATATGCCGGCCGGCCTGGTTATTACGAACCCGCCCTTTACACAAACTGGCGGAGGAAACAATCCGCTTCCTCCTAAAAACAGGAGCACGGTTTTGCCGCCGCCGCCCAACCCCACTGTGATTACGGGATCGGGTTCATATTCTGCCGGTGGTATTTGCACTTTGTATATCACGTACTATGTGACCGGACTTACGGATATTTTCCATGTCCAACCCAGTCCGGTTCAGGATACCAAGCAGGTTCCTTTCCCTGATAATAGTGGAGTGTTCTTTTTCCCTGGTTGTCACGTGATCCACGATCAGAATTCGCAGCCTCAAGCTCAGATGGGGACCGATAAAGGCGTTTGGAAGATCTGCTTTGCGGCGAGACCTGACCTGACGAATACCATCTATTACTATTCGGCTTTGGATGATGCCAATAACTATAAGGCGCCTTGGATTGCGCTTGACTCAACCACTGCCAATGGAATGGTTTGTGCGCCCGCCCAGGAGAGCGGAATCTACGTCCCCACTGGCAAATAACCTTTGAGGGAATCCAGATAAAATACTTTGGCAGGGCAGAGGTTTCCATCTCTGCCCTGCTTTTATTTTATGTAATCTATCCATAAACTACGTCCCTATCTGCCGCCTGCAATTTTGGCTGTTTCCTTGCTGGCGGTTTATATCCTGACCATGGCGCCTGGATTGACTTGGGCCAACGATGGATCGGACGGTGGCGACCTGATCGCAGCAGCCTCGACTGGCGGGGTGGCGCATCCCACCGGCTATCCCTTCTATTTGATGATTGCCAGGGGCTTCCAATTCATTCCCATCGGTTCGTTGGCCTATCGCACCAACCTGTTGTCGGCAATCGCCATATGTTCCGCCGCCGTTTTGGTTTACTTGCTTGTCAAGCATGAACACAGCCAAATGGCCGGGTTGGCCGCCGGATTTGCCTTCGGCGTTGCCCCTGTGGTCTGGTCGCAGGCCGTGATTACGGAAGTTTATGGATTGCACGCCTTCTTCGCGGCTCTCCTTTTATATCTTACGAGCGTTTTGGGGACGAACCTGCGGCGTGCTCGGCTGGATCGTTTAATGGGGATCATCTTCGGCTTGGCGCTTGGCAATCACATCACAACCATCCTGCTCTTGCCGCTCCTATTGTTTTCGTCTTATTCGTATAGCCACGACAACTCAATCTCTTCACCTAGTTTCATTCTCTGGATAAAGAATTGGCATCTTGACCTTCGATCTTTATTGCGTCAACTGGCCTGGCTGGTTCTGACTGGAATTCTTGTTTACGCCACCTTGCCTCTCCGCGCCCTTTTCCACCCGCCAATTAATTGGGGTAATCCATCCACACTGAACGGTTTCGGCTGGCTGGTCTCGGGGCGTTTATATCAGAATGAATTCTTATTAACGCTCCCCCTGATCGGACAGAGGGTCCAGGCTTGGATCGCCTTATTGCTTGCCCAATTCGGGTTGGTTGGTTTGGCGGTTGGCCTCGTGGGCCTGATCGTATTCTTTCGCACCTCGCCTTTGATGCGTAATACGATCTGGACGGTCTCAGTGTTCTCTGCCTTCGCCATCGTGTATGGCACCGCTGATTCGTACGTGTACTTAATTCCCGCCTTCCTGTGTTTTGCAATCTGGGTCGGCATTGGGTTGGATGGCTTGATGAAGGCTGCAGTACGGCGCGTACGTGTGGGTGGCTGGGCGCTCGGCTTGGTCTTTATTGTCTATCTGTTTCTATTTGCCATCGGTACCAAGCCGCAGGTGGATGCCTCCCAGGATACCAGGGCTGAGCAATTCGGCGCGGTGGTGATGGAGCAGGCGCCGGAACACGCCATTGTGTTTGCACAAGGCGATGAGGCGCTATTTACCTTGTGGTATTTTCATTATGCCTTGCACCAGCGTCCCGACCTGGCGGTTGTATCTTCCGATTTGCTTTCCTTCGAGTGGTATCTTGACACCCTGCGCACCACATATCCCGATTTGCATTTGCCCGGCTACCTTCCCTGGCCGGCGAGCGTGATGGCGGCGAATCCGAATCGCCCCACTTGCTTTGTTCAATATGTGCAGATCAGCGATATCCAATGCTCGACAGATAAGTGAAGGTCCCAAACTTTCTTTGTTAATAGATGTACATTCTCGAATATTAAGACTTTATTTTCTTTTGGAACCTGCTTCCGTGGGAATTGCGAAGCCGCACTTTTCCAGTTGCTCCAGTTCTTCCTTCGGATCCTTGAACCATTGGCCCCATTTCCTCGAGATGTGCTCGGTCCATGAATAATTGTCGTAGGTAAAGGTTTCCGCTTTATCCACTTCGAGTTTGATCTTCGCTTTCTGCTTCCGGTAATATCCCTGCGCCAGGTATCCTTCATCCATGGTCTTCATGGCTTTTTCGATCATCTCATCGGTCAGGTCGGGATACTTGTCCTCGAAAAGCGTAAACTCCAGCGGATAGCGCGGCCGCGTCGGAAATTCTTCTGCGGGATATCCCATGACCAGTTCCACGAGCGGGAAGACGCGCTTCGGAAGTTTGAATTGTTTCTGGATGCGATCTGCCCGGTAGGGTGTGTTTCCCAGGAAACAGCTTCCCATTCCCAGGCTTTCCGCCGCGATCACCATGTTCTCGGCCATCAACGCCGCGTCCTGGATGCCGAGCAGCAGGATGGATAAATTGTTCGCCACCACCGTCCAGCCGCGTTTGGCCATGATCAATTCCATGCGGTGCATATCCACACAGATCGTGAACCACAGCGGCGCCCCAAAGGGCGCTTTTTTTCGTGAGAGCAGCAGACTGCATAGCTGTGCGGCAAAAGGCGCCTGCTGGCCGGCGCGTACCACGGTTTCGATAACCTCGCTGCCTGGCTTTTGTTCCGTATATTTGCGTACAGATTTCCGGTTGAGCATCGCTTCGATAATTGGATTGGTGATCATATTTCCTTCCTATCGTTGATTCAGACCTGATAGGTATCCAATTCCTATCAGGTCTGATATTTCTCCTGACAGCGATTATACTTTATCAAATCTTGGAACTTTTCCGCGGCAAATTCGTCTATAAATGAATGGCGCGGTTGTAAACCGCGTGACTTCGTGTCTTTGTGGTGAAAAGCTTTGTAGCATATGGGCTGACCCAAACAAGATTCCCACATGCTTTTCCCACTTGACATCCCTGCCTGGACAGGGCATACTGTTTTCTTGTAGCGTCACATTCGAAAGAATACTTTTCTTCCATGGAAATGGCGGGGCCCCTATGAAAAAGAATCTAAAATGGATCGTGTTGATTGGCGTCGTTCTGCTCTTTGCGATAGCCCTTTCTGTTTCGAAAATATCCGGCGTACAAGCGCCTGAGAACCTTTCGGTGCAGGCTGTACCGGTTCAGGTTGGGCCGCAGATCGTCGCGCAAGATCCGGTTGCGGGACAAAGGCTGGATCTATCTCCGACGATTCAAGTCGTCTTTGACCGCGCCATGGATCAGGCCAGGACCGGTCAGGCATTTTCGCTGCTTGGTCCCGATGGCCAGTCCGTCAGCGGTCAATCAACCTGGGGTGATGCCCGGACTTTTGAATTCACCCCCGCCTCCAAACTCGAACCGGGAACAGCCTATCAAGGCGTATTTACCACCTCGGCCAGCGGCTTGGATGGCGCCTCACCCAGTGAAGCCCTCAAGTTGAACTTCATGACCATGGAAGGCTTGAAGGTTGCCCAGGTCTTTCCTCTTGCCGATGCGGAAGATGTGGATGCCGCCACCAGCATCACCTTGATCTTCAATCATCCGGTTGTGCCTCTTACGATTCAAGAGGAGCAGGGCAGCTTGCCCCAGCCGGTCGAGCTTTCGCCGCAAGTGAAAGGACAGGGGCAGTGGGTCAATTCATCGGTATATGTCTTTCGCCCGGACGCGGCTTTATTTGGCGGGATCCGCTATACGATCCGCGTCGGATCCGGGTTGAAGGATGTGAACGGGAACACCCTCGATCAATCCTATGTTTCGCAATTTACCACGCGTGCTCCCGCAGTTGCCAGCTTCGCCCTGAAGAACGGCCAGCAGAATCCCTCCTTGGATAACGTCAAGAACGTCCTGCTGGATCAGGCCTTCATCATCACCTTTCTCCAGCCGATGGACACCGATAGCGTTGCTCATGCCACCACGGTCACGGATCAAGCTACGGGGAAATCGGTTTCGCTTGGGTTTTCCTGGAACGATGATTCCACCGTGTTGACGCTCCAGCCGAAGGGACGCTATCATATCGCCGGCAATTATCACCTGCAGATCACCAGCGATGCGCAGGCGCAGGGCGGCGGCGGTCTCAAGGATGGATTTTCGGTCAACTTCAGCACGGTGACCTTGCCTCAGATCGTGAGTATGTCTGAGGACAATTTATCGCTCACCATTAAATTTGCCTCCCCGATGAACCTGAACAGTTTGAAAGGCCGGGTGATCGTTTCCCCCGCGCCGAAGACCGAATTGCAGTGGTATTACAGCGATTATGAATTTACGTATTCAACCTACGGGCTGGATCCCGGTACGAATTACACTCTGCGCGTCCGGCCCGGCGCCGCCGATATTTATGGCAATGTGATCAATACGGAAGGTTCGTATGCCTTCATGACCCCCGATGCGGATTCCAGTGCGCGCCTGGTTGTCCCGTGGACGCCCCTGGTCTACCGCGCCAAAGGCCCGCAGGATCTTTGGTTTGAATATACAAACCTGGATTCTGTCACGGTCTCCTTGTATTCTTTACCCTTCGATCAATTCAGCGCTCTGGATTTTAGCGGTAACAAAGGTAACAAGGGCAGCGTTTCGGCCACCGCTTTTGTTCCGAAAACGGATCCCGTTCGCGAATGGAATCCGGATACAAAAGGCCCGCGCAATCAAACCAATAGGTTTGATTGCAAACTGCAGGACAAGGCTGGAAACCCGCTTGCGCCCGGCTATTATTTCATCGGCGTCAAAGGTTCGCCTCTGGATTACAAAAATAATTTCTATCAAGCCTTCGGCTTCATCGTCGCCACGGATAACATTACTCTTAAGACGACTTCCAGCGAGGGCCTGGCTTGGGTCACCGATCTTGAAACGGGCCAACCCCAAGCGGGCGTGCCGGTGATGTTTTATGATGGCAACTTTACTCAAGTCGGCGGGACGGCCTCCACCGATGCCAATGGTTTGGTCTATCTCAAGGGACTCAATTCGCCGGTCTTTGCGCGCGTTGAGGGGCAGAACCACCTGGCCTTCGTAGGCACCGACTGGGGCAGCGGCGCCTGGAACGGGGACCTGGGCATTGCCGAGAATTTCTATGGCACCTCCGGCGGCAATGCGCCCTTTGTTTATCTTTACACGGATCGCCCCATCTATCGTGCCGGTCAGGATGTGTACTTCAAGGGTCTGGTTCGGCAGAACGATGACCTGCATTACAGCCTGCTCAAAGATACCCAGGTTTATGTGACCATTGAGGAGGCGGGGCAGCAGGTTTACGCAAAGAATTTGCCGCTCTCGCAGTTGGGCGCCATCAGCGACGATTTCAAACTGGCGGACGATGCGCCGCTCGGCACCTACACGATCTCCGTTCGCACCTTACCCACTTCCGATCCCTTTGGTTCGCTCGACTTCCGCGTGGCGCAATATCACAAGCCGCAATTCCAGGTCAATATTTCCTCCGATAACGCCGATGTATTGAACGGCGGTAAGGTGAACTTTGGACTGGATGCCACCTATTACTCCGGCGGCAATGTGGGCGGCGCCAATGTGGATTGGTTCACCCAGGCCGCGCCCTATTTCTTTACCCCTGACAAGAAATATTCCCAGTTCAACTTCATGGATTGGGATCAGGATCTATATTATTTACAGCCTCAAGCGGCGGGCCAGGGCGGGATGCTTAAGCAGGGAAAGGATACAACCGATACCAACGGCCATCTCGACCTCTCCCAATCCTTGAGCCTCGGCGAGACCAAAAGCGACCAGCAGGTCACGCTCAACGCCAACGTCACGGATGTGGCGGGTGATGTAGTCAGCGGGCAGACTAGTGTGATTGTCCACCAAAGCGAACTCTATGGAGGCATCCGTTCCGTGGGCTATGTGGGGCGGCAAAACCAGCCTCAGCAGTTTGAAGCGGTGGTATTGGATTGGAATTCAAAACCGATGGCCGGACAAAGCCTCACGGTCAAATTTGTGGAACGGCAATGGCTTAGCGTTCAGAAACAGGATAAACAGGGACAGTTGTCGTGGGTCACCTCCGTCAAGGATATTCCCATTGCCCAGCAAAATGTCACTACCGATCAGGATGGCAAGGCCACTGTTTCGTTTATCCCGCCCGAGGGTGGCGTCTACAAGGCGATCGTGCTTGTCACGGATTCAAAGGGTAACCAGCAGCAAGCCTCGACCTATACCTGGGTTTCGAGCGATCAATATATCTCCTGGCGCGAGACCAATGACCGCACCTTCAATCTCGTCGCCGATAAGAATATGTATTCGCCCGGTGATACCGCCCAGTTGTTGATCGCCCAGCCTTTCCAGGGAAATGTGTATGCCCTGGTTACGTATGAGCGCGGGCACATTTACAAGCAGGATGTGCTTTTGTTAACCGGTAACAGTACCGTCTATAAACTCCCAATCACGAGCGATATGGCTCCCATGGCCTATGTATCGGTGGTGGTGGTGAGCGGGGCGAATAACACCAAAACACCGGACTTCAAGATCGGCTTGACGCGCATCAACGTGGATACCAGTCAGCAGACGCTGGATGTCAAGATCGGCACCGATAAAGCCACGGCCGGACCGAACGATAATGTTACTTATACGATTACCACCAAGGATCAGAGCGGCAAACCGGTTTCTGCGGATGTCTCGCTGGCAGTGGTGGATAAGGCCGTGCTGGCGCTGGCGCCCTCGAATTCGATGCCGATCCTCAAGGGCTTCTATCCCGACCAAGGGCTGGGTGTTCAGACCGCCCTCGGACTGGTTTCCAGCGCCGACGATTTCAACGCGCAGTATAAACAGAGCATTCCCACAGGCGGGGGCGCGGGCGGTGGAGGCGGGAATGATGCCAGCCTGGGTATTATCAGCGTGCGGCAGAACTTCAAGGATACGGCCTTCTTCCAGGCGCAGGTTACCACCGATGCCAATGGTCAGGCGCAGGTCACCGTGAAGCTGCCGGAGAATTTAACCACCTGGGTGGCGGATGCGCGCGCCGCCACGGTCGACGGCCGCGTGGGACAGGCTACCGATGAATTGGTCAGCACGAAGCCTCTCTTCGTGGAACTGCAAACGCCGCGCTTCTTCGTTTCCGGTGATCAGGCGCGTGTGGGCGCGGTGATCCACAACAACGGCAGTGGCCCGTTGACGGTGAATGTTTCGCTCGACGCCCAGGGTGTTCAATTGATCACCCCCGCCGCGCAAACTGTGGATGTCGCCGCCAAGGATCAAGCCTATGTGACTTGGGATTTGAACGTGAATACAGATGTCCAACGCGTCGATCTGACGGCCCAGGCCGTCAGCGGTTCGTTCACGGATTCAAGCAAGCCCGCGCTGGGTACATTATCCGGGCAGGGTATTCCGGTATATACCTTCACTGTGACCGAACCGGTTGGCACATCGGGCATCCTCCATTCTGCCAATTCGGTGACCGAGTCCATTCTTCTGCCATCCTCACACGCATACACCAACGCGCAAGTCTCCGTGCAGGTCTCGCCTTCGCTGGCCGCTTCGATGCAGGACAGCCTGACCTATCTCCAGGATTATTCGTACTATTGCATGGAGCAGACCATTTCGAGTTTCCTGCCGAATGTGATTACCACGCGCGCCCTCAAGCTGGCCGGTATTTCCAATCCGGGCTTGCAAAGCTCGCTTGACTCGCAGGTGAATGCCTCCTTGCAGCGCATCTACTCCAAACAGTTATCGGATGGCGGCTGGAATTGGTGGGACGGCCCGAACAGCGATCCTCAGACGAGCGCCTATGTGGTATTGGGACTGCTCGAAGCCAAAGATTCGGGCTATCCGGTTGCGCAAGCTGTGCTGGATAACGGCGTCAGCTATTTGAACCAGAATATGCCGAACCTGTATCAAAATGCGGCAACCTGGCAATACAACCGCTACGCCTTCATGAGCTATGTATTGGCGCGCGGAAATCTTTTGCAGGCCGGGCAGACCAACTTCATCTATGATCAGCGCGCCTCCCTGAGCTTATATGGGGAAGCCTATCTGGCCCAGGCGCTGTACATGCTGGATAAGAAAGACCCGCGCATCAATTCCCTCATGTCGGACCTGGTCAACGCGGCCGTCATGTCTTCGAGCGGCGTACATTGGCAGGAGAAGGGCACGACCGATTACTGGAACTGGAATACGGACACGCGCACCACGGCCATTGTGTTGAATGCCTTCGCCCAGATCGACCCGAACAATCCCATCACGGCCAATGCCGTGCGCTGGTTGATGGCGGCTCGTCAGGGCAAGAGTTGGTATTCGACCCAGGAAACCAGTTGGGCCTTGATCGCCTTGACGAATTGGTTGACCGTCTCGAAGGAATTTGACACGAACTACTCTTACGCGGTTGGGCTGAACGGCAATTCCCTTTATCGCGGCACAGCCAATAAGGATGACCTGACCCAGCCTGTGAACTTGCAGATCCAATTGAAGGATTTGCTGAAAGATACGGCCAATTACCTGGTGCTGACGCGCGGAGATGGCAACGGCAATCTATATTACACGGCCTACCTGACTGCCAACCTGGCGGCAGCCTCCCTCCCGCCTCTCGATCAAGGCGTCGGCCTCTCGCGCCAGTATTTCGCGCTCGATAATTCCAAGAAGCTCATCACCCAGATCCAGCGCGGCCAACTGGTCAAGGTGCGGCTGACGGTGGTCGTGCCGGATGACCTGCATTACATTGTGATCAACGATCCCCTGCCTGCCGGTCTGGAAGCCATTGACGCCTCGATTGCCACCGATACCGCCGTGCCGGCCAAGTACACGATGCAGGATTATGACCAGCGCGGTTATGGCTGGTGGTACTTTACCCACACTGAATTACGTGATGAGAAGGTGGTGTTATCGGCGGATTACCTGCCCGCCGGAACCTACGTGTACACCTACCTGGCGCGTGCCAGCACCGCCGGCACCTTCAGCGTGATCCCTCCCACCGCCTCCGAGTTTTACTTTCCGGATGTCGGCGGACGAGGGGTAGGCAGTATCTTCATCGTGCTGCCATAGGCACGTAGAGACGTAACATGTTACGTCTCTACAGCCGACAAACATACACCGACCCGAAGGTTTGCCAGGGCAGCCTTCGGGTCGGTGCGCGCCGGGAAACCGGCGGGATTTTTGAGTAAAAAATAATGAGGAACGAATAAAAACGAATACCTCTCCACCCAGGGGCGGGGAGGCGATGAATGCCCCTCGATGGGTAAGATTCTAAAGCAAATGAGCGAAAATGGCAAGGCAAGGGATAAAAATGATCATGGTTTTCTCAAGAACCAATTTTCAGGCCAAGAATCTGGCGGAGGCCATGAAACTCGCGGATTTCCTTCATGATTTACGCCAGCGCATCACGAAATTTGAGATACGTCAAGCTTTCTTGAGAAAACCATATAAAAATGATCATGGTTTTCTCAAGATCAGAGAAGGAACCGCAAAGCTCGCCAAGAGCGCGAAGAAAAAACAAGAAACTTAGCGAACTTTGCGTGCTTCGCGTTAAAAGAATGACAAAGCACAGGTTCACCATGGACTTTGAGAAGGCCATGTAAAAATGATGAGTTTTATGAAGCGGCAGGAGGGTTTCGAGGAGGGGAAACGCATGGGCGGGGGAGAGGAAGAATATTTGAAAATCGCTATTCGTTTTTCGTTTTAGGTGCGTATTTCAGAGGATGCGGAGTTGAAATGGGAAAATAGTCCGAGTAGGAGAAGGCGAACATGCAAAGGGGGTAATTCGGGCATGGAGAATGGTTGATGGATCATGGAGTTATACCGCACTCGGTCACAAATTGCGCTATTTCAGAAGGTGGAAAGCGCAATTTGTGACCGTGGGTATTATATGGATGATGCGAGGAATCGAGGGAGGTAACGCAAGGGGTGCAAGGTTGCAGTATTTTGGATCGGCTCGTTTTGCTGGAAGCGTTGGTGAGAATGAGGTTGTGAAAGGGAATGCGTGTAGCCAATAGAGGAGCGAGGGGGAAGAGAAAGGGCGCAGGAGACCTAAAACGCAAGACACAATTGAAGACCTTGCCCGCAACCCTGAAAGAACGCAGGGCTTAGAACGGCGGACAGGCGGTCAGTGTTCGGCGGGATCACAGACCCACGCCGAGTAGGTCAAATATTTAAGAACTCATAAGCACGTTCAGACATACATTTCCCAATCTCATCCCAATCTGAGAAATCATCACTTAGCATCTTCTTACAATATTTCTTTAGAAGTTCTGCTCGGTGATTCATTTCAACAGAGATATTACTGGCAATGCTCTTGTTGTTTAATCTTGCGATCTTATATTGGAGGCTGGAATCAAGGCACATGGCAATTACGATGACATCCATAGCTTTCGGAAAAATATTCCTCCGCAACAGCTTTTTAGCCTCTTCTCCTATAGGTTCCAAAGCTACCGTCAATTGAGCAGGACGTTCCGCTAAAAGTGACACCCTTGCATTCAAAGTTTCAAGCGAAAACGACCAATCTCCTAATTTATTAAGAGTGAAGCCAAAGTCATCAATTAGAAACTTGTAATATTTGATTACCAGTTTTTCAAATTCAGATGCATTAATTTGTTCTATCATTTAAAAACTCCTGTCCAGGGACGGAACATATCTATTACGTTTGAATAGCCGCTTTCCTGAATATACTGAACTTCTTGAGCAAAGGTACGCGCAGGGAATTGTGCGAAGTCTGAAACATACACAATTGTATCTCCTCTTGCCATTGCCTGATCTAGGAAAGGTATATTCGTTCCCTCCCAAGTATAGTTGGGTACGTTGTGCAAGATATTTACATTTACGCCGGTGTAAAAGTCTACATCTTCCGAATTTCCAAGAATTGTAATCCCTTGTTCTACTTGCGTGACTGCATTTCCCACTGCGTCTACACATTCAGCATCTGCGGCGCAAGCCGTCGTTGCAGTGGGCACTAATGCTGAAGCTATTGCTGCGCAAACTCCTGTCATGAGACATGCGGCACCGCCTGCAATGTAAACCGCCGGATCTTGCCAAGTTCCGCTTATGTCTGTAGCACTATCCGTCCAACAACCGTAATTGGGTTCACAAAACGTACTGGTGGATGTATCTGAAGTGTTTCCGCGTTTTTTGACACCTGCATCACCTCCGCCGCTATCACCGCTCCCAGGTGTTGAAGGATCATCGCCGTACGTACTATCGCCGCATGAACCGAGATACCCATCATCACATGCAATCTTATGTCCCGTGGGATCGTTAAAATCTACGGGTGAGTTATTTGCATACGCATACCGATCGTATCCTTGCACTCCCGATGGCACAACCGTATCGGCTTGAGCCATGCGTGCAAGCACGGATCACTTATCTTAACCACTCTCAGAGCTTTTGGGAGTGGTTTTTTGTTGAGGGCGCGTACGCGCCCTCAACAAAAAATTGGAACATGCTCCCGGATCTGCGAGAATGAAGGTACCAGCCAAA